>Ga0180433_10000218_pt1 | contig 101074 bp, 175 predicted proteins | sample SS_ome_8_FD_132980 | JGI IMG/M metagenome (GOLD analysis project Ga0180433, IMG submission 132980) | Hypersaline lake sediment archaeal communities from the Salton Sea, California, USA - SS_1_D_1 metaG | ecosystem: Environmental > Aquatic > Non-marine Saline and Alkaline > Hypersaline >... | reverse complement strand
CAGTTTTAATGCATCTTCACTAGCTACACCTGAATTAACAAGCTGGTTAAAATAAGTAACAGCTTCTTGATTCATAGCATCAAACAATTCCTGAGTTAACATACCAATATTATTCATAGCTGTTAAAGCAGTATTAGCACCATCAATAGCTTGAACTAGTTCTTTATGGTCTTCTGTTATTTGAGTAAGTCTTTTTAATTCCTCAAAAGCCTCACTACCTTTTATTCCCAATTCATCATACTTTTCAGCCAAAGCAAGCACTGGTTCTCTCATTCTCATCAATGCTTCATAATATGAATCTCCATTATTAATCATCTCTGCAAAAGTACCCATAGCTATTGTACCAAGTCTTTGTAAACTCTCAGCACTTCCATCACTAGCACCTACCATACTCTGAAAACCACTTACTACCACATCTAACTGTTGATTCACATACTCTGTTACTTCTTTAACTTCCAAACCACTTTCTCTTATCTTCTGTATGAAGTTTGTCATAGCTCTAGAACCTTCTAAGCCCAAATCCTGAGTACCTTTCAATAACAGGTTAAAAGATTCTCCTAGTGCCTTACTACCTTCAACTGCATCAAGCTCACCACTTGTAACATGATGAATAATATCTGTAGCTCTAGACCATAGCTGATTTATGTTATCCTGCCTCACTCCCACATCTTCAATTATCTTTGCAAAATTCTTGCTTTCTGCTATATAACCTTTCATACCTCTATCAACCACATCTTCAGCTATTATTTTAGCTGTCTCTTCTGAAATATCACCTAAGTTTTTCATAGCTCCTGTAATGTTACCAATCCAAACATCCAACTTTTCTGCTCTTAATTCCTCTGCTGTTTTCTTCACTTTCTTTTTAAACAAACCACCAAGTAGACCACCTGCTAAACTACCCACAACACTTCCAACTGGTCCTAACAACCCACCAATACTTTTTCCTAAACTACTTCCTAAACTAGCAAAGTTCTTCTTTGTACCACTAATAAGACTACCTATAGCTCCACCTATCTTTCCACTCAAAACTGGTCCAATTGCATCAGCTATACCTTTAAAGGTCATTACAGTATCTTTCTTCAATGAACCAAAGGCTACACCAACATTAGCAATTAAATCACCCCAAGTTCCACCTATTTCTTCAGCAATAGGTTGGAGTGCCATACCAATCTCTTCAAAACTCTTTGCCATTTCTTCTGTAACTTTTTTTGTCTTATCTTCCATAGGTATTAATGCTCTATCTTCATAAGTTGCTGGTAAGTTACTCAAAATATTCCCAGCATCAACTGTAACCCACTGTTTCAATGTATCACCAACATTCTTAATATTTCTTTCACTCATATTTTGAACACTGGTAGTAACCATATTCAATTCATTCAATAAAGCAGAGTGCCAACCAGGAATATTATTTTTTAATTCAACAGCTTTATCAGTAAGAGTTTTAATAACCTCAACACTTGTTTTTATTTTTTCATTATTATCTTCATGAGCCTCAGTTGATTGTTTAATTCTATTATTATAAGCCTCTATCCTATTTCTAGCTTCCTCATGAGATTTTGAAGTAGCATAAATGTTACTAATAGTATTTCTATATTCTGTAGATAAATGAGCCATAGTACCAAGAAGACCTTTATTCTCAAATTTAGCAAGCTCAGTTTGTCTAGCACCTTCTTTCATTAGCTCATTTCTAGCCTCCATCTCCCTTCTCCATTTTGGATTAGCATAATTTTTAGCTAATTCTTCATATGCAATAGTTACATATTCTAACTGCTCTGACCATTTTCTTGCTTCTTGTCTAGCCTCTGACATAGCCTCTTTTGCTGATTTATCTCCAAACAATTTTTTACCCATTTTTTCTGCCCAACTTTTAGAAACAGTATTAATAGCATTATCCATACCACCAAGAGTAGAAATAACTATATTAATATTATCAACAATTTTTTTAGCTGTTTTACCAACATTCCTTCCTAAATTTAAAACCTTATCAATTAACATACCTATAGAATTATCTAAATCATCACTTGTTCTTACACCTTTCTTAAAAGGTTCTACCATTCCTTGCATAAAAGAAATTTGTAATTTCTTTATAGTATTCTTCATTACATCTATCCAAAAAGCAGAACTTTTCATTTGTTTTTGAAAAGCTTCTTCTGTAGCTCCAGAAGCACTAGCCATTAATTCCAAATCATAAGCATACTCCTTAGCTCTTTCTCCTGCTAATCCCATAATACCTGTTAAAGCCCTAACATTACCAAACAATTTTGTAGTTGAATCAGCATTTCCTTTTGTTTTTGCTTGAACATCTGCAAGAAAACCTGACAATCCCTTAGCCTTTAAAGCCTGTGCATTGAATTCTAAACCTAATCTTTTAGCCTCATCCTGAGCTTCTTTTGTTGGTTTCAAAACAGAAACAAGAACCTGCCTCAACTGAACTGTTGTTGTATTTACATCAATACCTTGCCTTGTTAATGTAGCCATAGCTCCAGCTATCTCTTCAAACTTAACACCAACTTGACTAGCTATAGGAGCAACAGTTCCCAAAGCTCCAGCCATACCTTCATAGGTCAATTTACCTCTTTTAACTGTAGCAAACATAATATCACTTACTTTTGTAACATCTTCAGCTTCCATCCCATAAGCATTTATAACAGTAGTAAGAGCATCAACAGCAGTTTTTGTATCAGTAACACCAGCCTTAGCACTCTTAGCTGATTCAGCTAAGAAATCTAAAGCCTTAGCAGGTTCAATACTAGCTGAAAGAACCTGGTACATACCTTTAGCTAAATCTGTTGTATCCCCCAATACTGGAGACATTTTAATTAAACCCATTTTCATTTTTTCTGTCTCTGCTTCTGATATAGAAAGCATTGTTGTTACATTAGCCCATTCTTTTTCAAACTCCATACCAGCCTGGATAGTACTTTTTACAGCATTAGATATACCTCTTATTGCTCCTGAAACTCCCATCATGATTCCCATACCTGTTGCCATCTGAACAGCAGTACTTTTTAGCATTGACTTGAACTTAGAAGTTTTTTCTGTAGCTTTGTTAGTTTCATTTGTCATACTCTTAAAGCCTTTACCAGACTTCTCAGCAGAAGAACCAACAGCTTTAAGCCTACCTTCAGTATCCTGAAGTACTTTCTTAATTTTTGCTGTACCTTTATCTGTAAATTCAAGTACAACAACTACATCTTTAGAAGACATATTACCTCTATCTCATAACCTTTTCTACAACATTCTTAGAAGAAGCTTTCTTCAACCTCTTCCATTCCTCATCTTCTTTTCTTTTCTTATTAATAGCCTCTGTTTGTTTTTTATGAGCTATGTTAACTTCTCTGTTCAAATACATTAATCTGTTATAATAATCTTCCCAAAGGTCTTTATGAATACCATAAACCTCAAATAAAAACTTTACATCTTCAGCAGAAAACTCCACCTGTCCACTTATTGAATTAAACCTGAAAGGTATTTGATTATAGAGAAATACTATAATCTCATTTTCTTTAATTGGCTTTGCTTTCCAAACTGGACAGTTCTCACAATCAAAAACACCAGCAATCCTAACCCTAGAACCTTTCTTAAAAGACTTCTGCTTTGATAATTGCTCACAAAGCTTACAGCTTCTTGGTGAATCTGAACTGGAAAACTCAGCCACTACTTTAAATTTTCATATTCTTCATCTTTTTGTTTTGCAATATGAGTAAAATTACTAACCTCAGTACAAACTGTCAAAACCCAATTCTCAAACTCACCTGACACTTCAAATATAGCAACAGCAGTATCAACATCATAAGGTATTTCTCTGTTCTTCTCTTCCTCATCATACTGCAAAGTAGGAATTAACTTAGCCAACTTCTCACTAGTTAAACCTCTCCATCCTTGAATAATTTTTGTTGCATACTCTTTTCTTAGAGTATCTTCATTAAATCTCTCAATCTTCCTTCCCATTCTATCATTAGAAATCTCCCTAGCAGTATCAGCTATTTGATTCATGATAAACTTACTAGCATAAGAAATCTTCACATAGAATTCAGGAATATCAGGATTTTTAAACTCCACAACACTTTTCTTTGTTCCAGCCTTTCTAATAGAATCAGCTAGATTCATTTTTTTCTCTTTAACTTCTTGTTCCATAAATAATTCCTCCATAAATTAAAAATATCTGGGAGAAGAGTTTGGCAACCAAATCTCCTCTCCCATAATTATCTAATAAAAACACATTACTTATTGAAAAGTAATAGTCATCTCATCATTCAAGCTTGAACTTGCAACAGCTATATAAGGTAAACTTTGCATAAATTCCTCATCACCAGTAACTCTAGGAGTTCTATATTCAGCATAAGGAATAGAAATACTCATTATATATCCTGATACATTACCAGCAGGAATAATTAAAGCATCTTGCTGTTGGTATTCAGCTTCATAGAAATAGTTTGGACCTTCTTCAAGAAAATACAAATCTAAATTACCTTCAATTTCTCTGATAGTAGGTCTTCCAAACCTTTCTGCTGTCCATTCATTATTCTTCTCATCAATATAATACTTAATATTATTATTGATAGAAACTGTAGCAGAAAGCACAATACAATTATCTCCACCAATAGTTACCATTCCAATCTTGCCATGAACAGGAGTACCAACCTCAGCACCAGCAATAGGTAACCAAGGAGTTACTGCTGGGTCAGTTCCTTGGTCATCATCAACCCCACCAGCAATAGTAAGTTTATTAGTAGAATAATTAACATTAGTAATTCTAAAACCATTTCCACCATTATCATTAGTTCCAACTTCAATATACATTCCTTCACAATATCTTTTAGCTTGTCCTGGTTTCATAGTCAACTCAGTTACAGGAACACCAGAACCATCAACTGCACCATTAACTGTACCAGTTCCAGCCCATTTCTGCTCCATATAATTACCACTCCATGAAATACCAGCAATAGCATCACCAGAAACACCAAATTCAGCAGTTTGAACAGTAGCACCTCTAAAAGCAAAAACAGTATGACCTTTCTTTACCCATAAAGAGAAAGAATCAAGCTGGTTAGCTAGTGAATAAACTACACTAGTTCCAGCATTAACTGTTTTACTACCCATTAGACAATCAAACAAAACATCATGTTCAGGAGCAGTACCAAGAGTACCACTTGGCTTAACATATGTGTTAAAGCTATAATCACCAGGAGTCTTCCTTCCTTTAATAGGAGACAACCTAGAAGCTCCTGCTCTAATCTGCTCATCATCTAAAAATTCCTGTTCCTGGGTAAAATCTATTGGACCAACAGTATAAACTCTATTATCTGCTCCAGGTTTCTTCAAACTTCCACAACTAGTTTCTTTCACAATAAAACATTCTTCTTCATTAGCAAAAGCAAAATTTAATGCACAATTACTCAATTTATTTCCTCCACAACCCTATTAGTCTTTCTCATAAATATAGCTTTTTCTAACCTTCCAATTTTTAGAAAGCCTTAAACAATCAGCTATACTTTTATCTTTAATAGGATACTCTTCTCCTGGTGTAACTCTTCCTACACCAGTATATGATATATGTTTATGTTCACCAACATAAGTACAATACCAAATATCAATCCTTTTTCCTTTTCTTTTTCTTTTCATATTATCACCTTTATGTAGCCTGTTGATTCTGATAATATAAACATCTTAAACCTATATCAACAGAATACAAAGGCATATCACCATCTATATCTGAAACACTTGTAACCCAAGTAGCAACAGATTTATTATTAAGATGAAAATCTTCTCCAATTTCATCTCTAATATTCTTAACCAAAGTTTCATATGTGCTTGTTGGATTAATCCCCCAAGTTACAAAATACAACCTAATCATCAAATCTATACTAACCATAGCCCTTCTACCTGTCATTTCTGTGTCATTCTCTTCTCCAGGCTCTTTAACAGCTATTAAAGGAAGCTCTGCTTCTGTATATTGTGTTACATCAAGATTAGTATAGAATCTAAGAACAGTATTAACACCTGAAACATTACCAAGAGCAGTTTCCAAATTTGACAAAATACTTCTTCTATTTTCAGCCATTATTCACTCCTTACTCACTACTAAAAAACAATATTTCAAGAATAATTATAAAAACTCCCTGTGGATGCCTACTCCCAGCATCAGTTTCAATTGTAGTTATTCTAGTATCATATGCATTTGAACTCCTTGTATTATCTTCCATAAGCTTATCTTTCACACTTTCCATAAAAGAATTCAATTCTGTAGCCAAATCCTCATCATCATCAACCCAAACAAAACCCACTATTCCAACAGTAAATATATTTCTGACAACATCCTTCAATACCCTTGTTTTATCTGTCCTTAAATCATTTATAAAAACACCTGGATACTTATCCTTATCTATTCCTGAATTATAAACTCTCTGATAATCAACAAACTGTATTCCAGTAATTTCACCTAACTCACTACCAAGATTAGAAAGAATTGCTTCTTTACTACCCTTTCCATAATATATAGCCATTATTTTACTCCCTCATTCATCAATCTATCTAAATTTTGAAAAAAATTCTGTATATAAAAATCTGCTTTCTCATTCAACTCTTCTTTAGCTGGTTCAACCATTTTATAAGCTGGTGTACCTGGATGATGTACCAGTTTTGTAAATATCTCCTCTCCAGTATCTTCAATAAAGAAATGCAAAAACTTTGCATTAACTGGTCTTATAATATGTGGTTTAGTTCCCTTCTCAAAAAATATCAACACTTTCTCATCCTGGTAAAGATTCTTAATAATAAAAGTTTCCACCATTCCACTTGTTGTATGTTCCATTCTCCACAAATCTCTAATTTCAGTTCTACCTGGAGAAGTTTCAGGAGTAGCCTCTTTAATATCTGTATAAGCCTTTGTAGCCATATCCCTGAAAGTATCTTTAAACCAAGGAATAGCTCTTTGATATAAATTTTTCAGCCTTTGCCTATATCTTCCATAATCAAGAGAGAATTCTAAACCAACCATTATTCTTACCTATAGAGTAGTGCCTTGGTATTTAATTCAGTAAAGAAATCACTTTTCTTCCTTTCAATATAAGAATTTAAACTACTAGCTGGATAATCAACCATTCCTCCACTTCTTTGAATACCACCAAGACTATTTCTTCTCAATGCAATCTGCTCTAAAGCCTTCCAAGCAGTACCAACAACTACAAGATATTCAAAATCAGAAGGAAGATTAGTTAAGGTCCACTTACTTTTTTCAATTGAAACATACCAATAAGTATCACCTGCTTCATCAGGTTTTGGGTCAACAAGAATCTCTCTTTCTATAGCATCAAATGACCATTTAAATCTAGACCTTCCTCTAACTTTCCTAGCCATTTTGATATACCACATAGAAGGAAAATTATAATACTCATTTCCTTCAGCAAAATCTCTTACAATCCTATCACCTAAATCTAAAATTTCCTCATCTATTGTTCCTGGTGGATAAACCTTTGAAACCCTTCTTGTACTTGTACTAACTGAGTATCTTCTTTGATTCTTAACTGTTGTAAAAGACCTTAATTTTTTAATAGTTATTCTATCTGCTATTATATCCAAAATCCAAGGGTACTGTCTCTGAATATCAACATCAGGAAGCTCACCACTAGTTGAAGTTACTTTCCCTACTTCTGCTCTAACAGCATCTATTAATACACTCTCTTCCATATTACCTCTTCTTCTTTTTTATTTCCAAGACAATTATAGTCTTTTTTTGTTTTGGAAACACTATATGTTCTTCACCATATGCATCCCTTATATAAAGGTCAGTATCTTTTTTATTTTCTACTGTCTTCTTTATAAGTTTTAAATTATTTTTTTCCATAATCCTTCAATTGTCTAAACACTTGTGGAACTGGTCTTTTACCTTTCATAACATCTTCAAATAAAACATCAATCTCTTCAATAAGAGCATTTCTTTGTCTATTCAAAATGCTAATCTTTCTTTTTGCATCTGCAATCTGCTTATCACTAGCTCCTTCTTCCTGAGCAATATCTTCTGTGTGATAAAGTTTTAAATTTACAATGCTTAACTTATCAACCAAACTTCCTAAAGTTTCCATATTTTATTCTCCTTAAAATCTTTTTATAGCCTCTTCATAGTTGTCTTCAAACCATTTACAGGTTCTTTTAAGACCACCAATTAAAGGCATTTCTGGTTTCCAATTCAAAACCCTTTCCATTTTCTCAGTACTAAAAATTTTCTTGTACTGTCCATCAGGCTTATCAGATTCCCAAACAATCTTTCCATTATATTCAGTAACATAAGCAATTAAATTAACAAGCTCTTTAATACTTGTACCAATTCCAGTTCCTATATTCAAAGGAGAAATATCATCATACATTTCTGTAGCCCTAACAATACCCTCTCCTGCATCTTCCACATACAAAAATTCTCTTATAGGTCTTCCTGTACCCCAAACCCCAACTTCTGGTCTATCAAACATCTTAGCTTCAACAAATTTCCTAATTAAAGCACTAACAACATGACTCCTTTCAGGATTGTAACTATCCCATTCACCATACAAATTAGCAAGAAGTACATGGATACCATCCATTCCATACTGATTTTTATAAGATTCAATCCCAATCTGCATCATCTTTTTTACACCACCATAGTTCTGTACTGACTTGTGAACAGCACCACTCCATAAATCCTCTTCTTTCAAAATCTCAAGACCATCAGGATAAGAACATGCAGTTCCAACCATCACAACCTTTTTAGCATCAACCAACTTTGAAGCCTCTAAAATATGAGCATAAAATAAAGTATTCTGAAAGAATATCTCAGCAGGATACATCCTATTTATACCAAGACCACCATAATAAGCACCACTATGAATTACAATTTCTGGGTCAACCTCAGTAAAATATTCTAACACTTGTCTAAAATCCAACATATTCATTTCTGAAGACCTTGGAGCAAAAAGCTCCACATCTTTCAGTAAGAGTTTTCTTTTAATAACCCTACCAAGAAAACCTGAGCCTCCAGTTAACAAGACCTTTTTACCTTCTAAATTCATTATAAACTCCTACCCCATTTAATTTTTTCCCATATTCTTTCATGGTAATAATACAAAACAACTCTTATTCCATGAAATATTATGGTGATAATACCAACATCTTTCCAGCTTCCAGTAACTACATAAGTTACAATTCCAAGAATTATAATACCTATAATTCTCCAAACTAATGCTTTAACAAAAGACCTACATCTTGAATCAATCATTTTTTTATCTCCAAAATTAATAGATTATAATCAAACTTCTTCAATTCCATCCTTATAGAATCTTCCAACCATTCCCTTCTTCTCTCACCTTTACAACTATCTGGTGGATTATAACACTCTATCTCTATAACAGCCTTAATCTTCTTCCTAGACATTAGACATTTGAATATTTGTTTTCAATCTCCAAAGCCTTAAACAACCTTATTAATTGAATAATACCAACTTCCATAGAAATCTTAGTTTCAAAACCAAGCTTTCTAATCTTCTCATAACTTACAGAATAATCTCTTTTATCCTCATCATGACCAAAATCAGCATAATGCAAATAATATGGGACAAACCTTCTAATATATTCAGCTATCTGCTCCTTTGTTAAATTCAACTTTTCAGAACCAACATTAAAACACTCATTCTTCATCTTATCAAAATTCTCAACAGCAAATAAAAAAGACCTAGCCATATCATATACATGAATAAAAGTTCTCTTAAAATGCTTCTCATATACAATTAAATTCTTTTCTTTAACAGCTTTATAACAAAAATCATTTATCATCAAATCTAATCTTAACCTTGGAGAAACACCATAACCTGTAGCAAATCTATAAATCACATAATTTCCTCTTTTCTGAATAAACTCCTCAGCTTTAGCTTTTGATTTACCATAAATTGTTAAAGGTTTTAATGGCAAATCTTCCTTACAAATACCTTCCAAGTTCCCATAACATGAACCTGTAGAAGCAAAAATAAAAGGAACTTTAGAAGGAATACTATTAAGAACAGCCTGTGTACCATAAGAATTTACTGACATAGCTTCTTTCTCATTCTTCTTACAAATAGGATACCCAACAAGAGAAGCTAAATGAATAACAGCATCAACACCTTCTGAATATTTCTTAACTCTATCAACATCTCTAATATCACCTTTAATCAACTCAAAGTTCTTATTCAAAAACAACCCCATTACAGGTTCAATACCATACAATAAAGAATCATATGCCCTTACCTTATAACCTTGCTCAATTAATAATGGAATAAGAACAGAACCTACAAATCCTGCTCCACCAGTTACCAAAATTGTTTTTTTCAAATCTTTCTCCTTAAAATTCATAGCCAAAATACTCAATATCTTTTTTACAAATTTCTCTAACTAATTTCTTAGCTTCATCTGTAAAATAGTCTTTGTATTGACCATAATCTTTTCTTATTAAATGCTCCATACCAACTAAATCAATATGGAATAATTTTAAATCTGCTGGAAGACCAACTTTAGAACAAACTGTTTTAAAATCACCTTCCAAATTCTCATACTTCCCAACAAATGTAATTATCATTTTACCTTCTTTGTCAGTTAACATATCTAACTGATTCTGTCTTCTATTTGGATTATCATATAAATATTTCAACCACTGTTCAAAAGTTCTATTATTAACCTCTTTATATCTTACATGCTGAGGTCTTTTACCTATAAACAAATACCTTGACAACTCTCTACCATAAGGATTCCTGACAAAAGCAAAAGTAAATAACTCATCATATTCTTCTTGACTCATCTTAAAAAATTTCTCTTTGATACATAATTGTCTTCCATAAATCTCAACCTGCTCCATATCTGGTGTTTCACAATCAACCAAAAATCTCCATTTATTCCTATGCAATAAACTATTTCTAATAGCTTTCATATCTGCATGACCAGCTTTAACAATATCACTATAAGGAGTAAGAGTACTCATAATTGATTTACCAGCAACTCTAGGAACATGCTTAAACAAAAACTTATATTTTAATGACATAATCATTTATTTGATTCTCCCTTCTCATACCCAATTCTTTCCATAACATCACCTATTCTTCTCCACCAATAATTAAGCATTTCTTTATTAATATAATCTTTCCAATAACCAGTTCTAGCTTTTTTACCAAGAAGACTAGGTTTTAAACCATCTCTCTGAGCAATATTTGAAAGATTCTCATGACAACAATTTTTAACTGCTCTCTCAATAGCTTCATCACTTGAATCAATCTTCTTTATATTCAAAAACCACATTATTTTTTTTAAATTCTCTTCTGGATTCTTTATTAACTCTTCATAACAAATAGGAATAAAATCAAATTTTGGATTCTCAAGAAGCCAAAAATAAACATGATTTATCCAAGGCTTCCACATATGAAGACCACCATCTATAAATCTAAATAAATATTCATTAAACTCAAGTTCTTTATCAAGTCCTTTGAAATAATAATAAGAAACAGCAACATCTCTACCATCTCTATAAATATAAACATTTTTAGAAACATAATATGGAGCATATTCCTGTATATGACATTTCAATATTAATGGGTCAAAAACTTTATGCTTATGCCAACCAGCTTTCTGATGAGCATCTGGAACAAGTCTATTAACATTTGGAAAACTTATCTCCTCTTCTGGATAAAACATATTCATTAATAAAAACCTCATCCAAGTATTCCCACTTCTTGGGTAACTTACAATATAAATCTGCTGTCCAACATCTTTTCTAGTTAACATTACCAATACCCTTCATATAAATTTTCAGTATGACCTCTCCAATCAACCCATTTTTCTTCTTTTTGCCATTTATCTTTACCATACATAACATTTAACCACTCTTCAGATTTATTTGGAATATTAAGAGATATTCCACATAGATTGTAAGTCTTAAATGGTCTAAAAATATCTTTATTCCAAACCAATCTTCCTTCTCTAAATTTAAAACTTTTTCCAACATCTCTATTAAAAAACATAAAACAATCTTTCTTATATTGAGCAGATATTTCAATAACAAGAACAAATCTTTTATCATTAAAATATTTTTTAAACCAAAGAATCTTATCATTTCTACCATTTCCATAAGAACCAATATGAGCAACATCATAATATTTATATTTAAACTTTTCAAACCATAACATCTTATATAAAATAGCATCACCATCAACTCTAAAATCTAAATCTTTATCATGAGATAATAACCCATCCTCTCTAATAGCTCCAAGTAATAATCCACCAACAAGAAAAAACTCTTCATTAATCTCATTCATAAACACTTTAAATCTGAATAATTCTTCTATAATTCTATTCTCACCAATTAAACCAACACCTAATCTTGGTAAACTTTTTGCTTCTTTTGGAATTAAATTCATTCACTAAGCCCTCTTTCTTTCTCTAATATTTCATTAATTAAAGTAGAAGAAACACCTTTTGTATATGGAAAATAAACAATCTTAACACCAACTATTTTAAACTGAGATTCAATCTCCTTCCATTTTAATGTTTCATACCAATCATCACCAACAAACATAATATCAAATTTCAATTTTTTCCACATTCTAAACTTATCCATATCTCTCTGAGGAACAACAGCATCTACACATTTAATATTTCTTATTATTTCAAGCCTATCTTCAAAAGGAATAATTGCTTTTTTATTTTTATATTTCAACATAAGCTCATCTGTTGTTACACCAACAACTAATTTATCACACAAAGCCTTAGCATTTTTGAGAAGATTCAAATGACCAATATGAAACAAATCAAAAACACCTGTTGTATATCCAATAATCATTTCCTCATCCTTTCCCAACCATCAGGAGTTTTAAAATTCAAAAATCCTGGGTATACCTCATTGTAAATATCTATCTTTTTTCTATCCACAATACCTGTTTTAATAAAATAATATAAATACTTCACACACTTAATCCTAAACCCCATCATCTCAGTAGAAACAATATCAGCCTCAAGAAAACTATCCCCCATTATTATGACATTTGAACCTTTTGGTTCTGCACAAAATGGACCATTTCCCTCACCACCAACAACACCATCAATAACAGTAAACATTTTACCTTTATATAAATTTCTAAAAATATTATATAAATCTACAACCATTCTCCAAATAGTATCATTACCAATCCAAGCTCCTCTTTTCTTTACTCTCTTAAACAAATATTTAAACCAAGTTTTAAAATCTGGATAAGCATCACCACCAATAGCAGGAAACCCATCTGTCCAATGAGGAAGTAAATTCTTATTCAAAACTGTACCAACCAACCCTTTTAGATTCAATGTTACTCCAGCTTTATGATGAGTTTTCAACTTGGGAATAGAAATAAATACATCTGAATTAAAAATTGTTGAAGAAATACTATACCACTGACTCATACCAGAATGATTTCTAATTGTTTCATCTTTATCTGAATCAAAAATACCATGAAGCCTCTTTGAATACATATTATCTATATTATAAAACATAGATGTTTCACCTAAATTAAACAAAACCTGACCATTAACATCACCAACCTGAATATCCATCTTATCTTTTTTACCATAATGCTTTAAATTTTTACATACCATATTTCTTAAATCAACAAAACTTAATTTTGTTTTTGTCTTGTCTTTTAAATCATATAAATTCTGAATAAACATCAATTCATTCCAATCTGCATCTATTGTAGGACAATCCCCTACAATAATTTCACCACTACCATCAAGAGCATCATCAACCCTACTAACTATTTCTCTAATCACATTTGGATGAGTAATAAGAGTAAATATATATTTACCTAAACAACTTCTCCTATTCCTACTAATACACCAATTTGGCTTTATAAAAACTACATTTCCAGGTTTAATATAACTCTTAAAAGAATCATACATTCCTAAATAATTAAACCCATTAGTAACAGATTCCTGAATAGTTTCAGGAAGATAATTATCAGCCTTAATTATACTTATTGACATATTTATCCAAACAATATAATAAATATTTCTGCTCTCCAGAAAACTTATTTAAATCTAAATCATTTTTAAAAATATCAGACTTAATTTCAAACCCATTCTCAAACCACTCTTCCATAGGTCTAACAAAAGGTATTTTAGCTGGTGGATTTAAATCTGGATACAATTTTTTAAACAACTCAACTAATATATATTTTGGTTCTCCCTTCCTAATTCTATCAATATCAATACCATTTTTTAATTTAATCATTTCATAAGGAGTACACAACATAATATCAGCACCACATATAGCATTTTCAAAAGTCCTGGTAATACCTTCTCCATGAATCTCATTAAGAAAACTAATAACATCAACTTTATTATCTCTCTCATATAATCTGTATATTTTATTCATATCAACAGGATTTTTAAGAACATCAAAAGGATTAACAAAACTATATCTCTCAACAAACTCATCAAAACTCCAATCTCTAGAAAGCAACTTATCCATTCCACCAAAATTAGAATCTGCTCCATTACCTATAAAAAATAAATCAACACCAAGCTCCTTAGCTTTCAAAGAAGCTTTATATAAAGCAACCTCTATAGGATGAAGAGGAGAATGTTTAAATTCCATTAAAACAGGTTCATATTTAATATAATCTTCCCAACCAACCTCAATTATATGATGTTCTAACTTATTTCTCTCAACATATTCCCTTGCTCTTTCTTCTTCATTAACATCACTATCAGCTTTAAAATTAACTGTAAAAGCCTTAGTTCCTTCTGGTAAGAAATATGATAGAATACCAGAATCAATACCACCACTTAACAATATCCCAACTCTTCCACTCCAATTATTACAAATATTCTCAACACCACCAAATACTTCATAAATATCATCAGCAGTTTCAACCTCTATTTCAGTTCCACAAAATCTTAAACTAGGATTAATAATATATCTAAATGTTAAATAAGAAGACATATCATAATTACTTAGTTTCATTTAAGCAACCTCACTTCTACTTCTGGTCTTATATAAATTGTAGCCTTTTTCTCATCTCCCCAAGCATCTTTTCCTTCAAAATCAATCCTCTTCCAGTCATAACTATCAAAATAACTCAAACCTTCATCATAATCTATTCTTTCAGAATCATCAACAATAATTATGCCTCCAGGTTTTACAAAAGAAATAGCCTGATTCATACAATTCAACCTAGCTCCTCTATAATCTGCACCATCAAGAAGAACAACATCAAACTCTTCATTTTGAATTATTTCAGAAAATATCTTATCTTTATAATAATCACTATGAAGAATAACTCTAACATTACTCAACCCTTCTTTTACTAATTTTTCATTTACAGCCTCATACCAAGTTCTTTTATCTTCAAGTGAAACAATTTTTTTTACTCTTTTTGCTAACCATATTGTTGAACTACCAGAACCAACTTCTAAAACCTTTTTATTTTCATTTAAAAACTTTTTCAAATAATCAATAGTATCTTTGTTTAATCTTGGAACAGTATTATGTTCTTCCAACATCTTCTTAGCTTTTGGAAAATCCTCAAATACCAACTCTGAAGCCCAATAACATCCTCTGCAAAGATATAGTTTTGAAAAATCTTTTCTTTTGTGTGCTAATCTAAACTGCTTATATTCTGGTGAATCCCAAACCTGAGCTATTGAAGTTTTATTAACATTACCAAACCTTGTAACTCCATCATAATCCATACAACAAACAACAATATCACCATTCCATTGAATAGTTATAGAATAATTAAACATAGTACACTCAAACTTCTTAACTTTCCTGTCTTCTTTTGGAGTAAAATTAGGAACATTCCCAGCATACATGCAATAAGGTTTAATCATAACCTTACCAACACCTTCAATCATTTTAGAATATTTTTTCTTATATTCCTCAATCTCATCTTTATTTCTATCCATTTTTATCATCTGAACTTCAAGCTTGGTTTTAACATCTTTCATATTCTTTCTAACCTTAATACAATTTTCCATATTTTCTATAGCTTTTTTACCATTAATACCCACTCTAAGCTTCTCTAGAAGCTCAGGATTCATAGAATCAAGTGATAGAAACATATGAGATAGACCAGCCTTAAAAAGCCTCTTAGAAAGGTTCTCATTAAGCATAAGACCATTTGTACTTAATGAAACCCATAAACCAGCCTTACTAGCATACTTAACCATTTCCACTAAATCTGAATGTAATAAAGACTCACCAAACTGATGAAGATAAACAGTTTTAGATTTTCCATTTATCTCATCAATTATTTTTTTATAAACCTTCCACTCCATAAAACCTCTTTTTCTTGTCATATATTTTCTTGGACAAAAAATACATCTTAACTGACAAGCATTAGTAAGTTCAATATCAACATGAGAAGGAAACTGTAATTTTTCTTTAATCTCAAGCCTCATTTAAAGCTCTCCTTAATGCTTCAAAAACCTTACCAAGAGATAAACCATTTAAACATTTTGGTGGTTTAATCTGTTCTTTTTTTCTATAATCCTGTATAGAACCTTCAAAACATGGAACTTTATAATCACAATAATTCCTATCATCAAAATGTGGACACTCTCCTTGAACAGCAATCATACTAGGAAACATTCTTTCAAAAATCTTACCATTCCTATTAGGAAAAATAGTTACAACTGGAATACCCAAACAACCAGCTATATTAGAAAAAGCACTATCTGGTGATACAACAGCATCACTAGCATTTATAATAGCTCCTGCTTCTCTAAGGCTATATTTATATTTCTCTCCTTCCATTCTTTCAAGGACAATAACAGCATAACCTTTCCTCTCAAGCATTTCTATAAAAGCATCAAACCTTATCCACTCTTTCATTTTATTACTTCCTTTAATAGAAACAGCAATTTTCTTTTTATCACCAGCAAATTCCCATTGTTTCTTACCCCACTTTATCTCATCATTTGTTAAATCAAAATCAGGTTTTAAATCAGCATCAATACCAACTAACTCAACAAACATTTCAGTTCTAGCCTTCTGAATCCATCCTGTTTCTTCAACCTGTAACATTTCCTGTTCATATTCATAATCTGTTGTATGAAATACAAAATCATAATCACCACCATGAAAATCATGATAATCAACAACTTTATCAATATGCTTATTATATTTCAATAAAGAGAATAAATTTTTTGGAATAGCATAATCAATTTCAATCTTAGCACCAAAAATATTCTTCAATGTTTTAGCTATAATGGATATAAATAATATATCTCCTGCTCCCCCCATTCTCCTAACAACAGCAACCCTAGATTTTTTATTATTCTTAATAGCCTCTTTTATTATATTAATTGGAGTAGTAATATTATGAATATCAAACTTAACCTTTTTATCTGTAATAGGAATATGAATCATATCATTCCAATTAGGAACATTGTTTTTAATCTCATTCAAATGCTTTAACTTATTTCTTTCAGCATATAAATCAATACCCCATTTTTTCTTAAATTTTCTAACATTCCTAGCCCAATTATCTTCATGATAAATAGATTCTTTTCTATTCTTTTTACAAACCTGCCCTAGCATATGAAGGAAACTTGTACTGTAAGTTCTAATAATATCATGACCAGAAAGCCTAACTCTTAACATATGGTCCTCATCTTCCTGATACCTTGGACCAAACCTTTCATCAAACTTTCCAACCTTTTCAATACATTCTCTTGACATTAGAATAGCAGAATAATCACCAGCTTCCATGACTTGAATAGGAAGTTCTATATTCTTATCTTTTAGCTTTTCAAAATCAAGCATTTCTTTAGAATCTTTAGTAATAACCTTCCCTGTGGTCATATAAGATTTTCTTCTTTCTGCAATTTCAACTAAAACATCAATATAATCAGCAGATAATATAATATCATTATTACAAACTAAACAATAATCATAGCCTCCCTCATATGCTTTTTCCAAACCAATATTTTCAGCCTGAGCAACACTGGTCTTTTTTGAGACAAAATCAATTCCTCTATTTTTTAACCATTCAACAGTTCCATCTTTACTCTCATTATCCACAATAAAAATATCATAATCATGAAAACTTCTTACAGAATCAACCATATCTTTAGTAAGATTTAAAAAATCATAAGTAAGAGCAAGCACAAGAACCTTCTTGACATTTTTATGTTTTTCCATGTTTTCAACAACCTGCTCAGGAGTAATATCACTTAAACATTTAGGAACACCTTTATTCTCCTTCTCTTTCAAACTATCACCTTCAAGACACCTAAAACTCCACCAACATTTTTTCTGTCCAAAAGGACAAGGTATCTCTACTGGAAGAATCTTTTCATAATCTTCAACCCAAATATTACCATCACAAGAACCAAACAACACCAAACCCCTTTTACCTAAAGCTCCTGCTAAATGATACATAAATGAATTAGGAGTGATTATCATATACATTTCATTCATAAGAGAAGCAATCTCTCTAAACCCATATTTAAATTTACCATCACTTTTCTCATCAAGATAAAATATCTGGTAACCTTCTTTTTTAAGCAACTCACCAACTTCTTTCATATAAGGATAAGTTCTACTTTTAACAGAACCTTCTAATTGCAAACCAACAATTCTTTTTTTTGAATTGTACCCAAGTTTATTTAATTCATTCTTAGCCCATTTTTTCTCATCATCTGTAACTACATAAACAGGAGTTTTATTCTCAACATATAACTCAAGTTCCTCAAGATAAATATCAGTTCTATTTTTTAATGGCTTTCCAGCCTCTTCAAACTCTTTTAATTTAACTCTAAAATCAATAACATTAGTATCAACCCTAATATCTGGATTCTCTTTCATCATTTCCTTTTCATCAGTAAACACCTTATCAATATGAGGATTATTTTCTAACAAACAAGCATGTTCTGATTTTACACAAAACCAAACCTGTGCTTTATCTTTATAAACAAATTTTAAAGCCTTTGCAATAACTGAAGCAATAATAACATCTCCAGCACCTCTATGATTCCTCAAGATTCCAACTGTAAAAGTTCCTTTATGTTTATGAGCAAATTTAAAAGCTCCTTTAAGCCTCATACACTCAGGATTAACAAGATATTTATCTGGTATTCTAAAGTTTTTAATATCTTTCAATGTTACATACTCTCCTGGTTTAAAAATTCTTGGTTCTTCCTTTCTATCATAAAAACTAATAGTGCATTTCATTTTTGGGTCAATTTGCTTACCATCAACTTTAAGCATATGTTCTAATAATTTAATCATTCCAAAACCTCTTTATCTTTTCATAAATCATTTTAAATAACCTTTCTTTATCTAACTTTAAACAAGTATAATTCCAATTACAAGCTTTAGCCTTTTCAAAACAACAATCACAATCTATCCTTTCATTCAACTGCAAATACTCAACACCATCAGGATTTAATGGATGGTGGTTTAATCTTACCTTTGAACTTGTTGGACCAAGTATAGTCATTAATGGAGTCTTTGTGAAATGACTAATCCATAATGGAGCAGAATCCATACTTATCACACACTTAGCTTTCCCAATAAGAGAAAACAACCCTTTAGCACTATACCTGAAATGAGCTAAATCTGTCTTCTCCATATCAACCTGTTTGCCCATTCCACCTCTTTTGTCCCCTATATAAACTACATTTATTCCTTCTTCATTTAATCTTTTGACAATATGAATTGAAGTATCATTTGGAAGAGTTTTTGCACCTGTTGAACCCTTACTTTGAAATACCACATAATCATCAAATTTAGTCTCAATTTCTGGAAACTTACTCAAATCACAATCCCACCTGACTTCTTCTGGGAAATCATAAATTCCCAAAGCAGAAAAATATAATTGAACTCTGCTAAATTTTTGCAAATTCTTTCTTACATGGTCAAGCTCTAAAGTACCATCAAGAATAATTCCATAACCAGGATTATCAATAATACTATCCATATCATCAATAGAATAAGCATTTGTCCCAAGCAATCTCATAAGACCAGCATACTTATCTTTTATAAATAACCTTGGTTCAAATCCAATATCCTTTAAATAATGATAAACTGGACATAACATTAAAACATCACCAAGAGCAAAACTTCTCTTTATTGAAAATTCCTTAATATCCCTTTTCCTAAGAAAATTTACAAAACTTCCTATCTCTTTTATAGCAATTGGTTTCCCTCTTGTAAAGGAAACATCAACACCCCAATTAGGATATACTGAAACAGATTCACCAAAATTATCAGAGAATCCCTGACTACATTTTGATTTATTGACAGCAATATTAAAAAGTTTCATTTTAGTTTGGAGATGAGAAAAATAAGCAAATCTTAATCATTTCTGATACATGGCATTTAATTTTTCCCATCAATTTTGGATGAGAGAGGATGACAAGCATCCTCTCTCCAGCCTCTATATCAACTATTAGCTTGAAGTTACATCAATAAGAACAAGACCATTGTTGGTAGAACCAGTAGAAGTTTCAGGAATTACCCCATGGGCAAACCTTGTCATAACTCCTCTTGCAAACTGAGTAAAATCATCATTTATGATGTATTTCTCAGACACAAAAAGAGGAACATAAGGAGCATAATAACCAACAGCATATTTCCAACCCTTCTTGATTCCCATCAACATCTGATTCTTCTTCATCTCATTAGACACATAGACCTTGAACATTCCATCAATAGTGCCAACATGCCTACCCTGAACTTCAGCAGTTCTATCATTAGAAAGAACTGACATATCATGCATACCAATTTTTCTAAATCTAGCCCACTCAGTAGGTCTCATTATAACCCACCAATCAACAGCAGTTTCATCTTTGACCTTATTCTCAAGAATCCAAGCCTGAGCATCATACAAAGCACCAAACAATCCATACTTTCTATAATCCAACCTAGAAGTTGAATCTGTATCTCCTGTAAGATACCCAGTAGGATTATAAGTTACAGTATGAGCAATACCATTTCTAAGAGCATATAGGATTTTCCTATTAAGCTCTCTGGTAACCTCATCAGCAAGCTCAGAAACCATCTCGCCTTCAACATCAAGTTTATACTGAGATTTATAGTCCTGTTCAGCCTCAATTGTCCAATCAGCCTTCAATTTATAAATATCAGACTCAATCAGCAATCTGGTAATACCCATCTGCAATTCTCTAATAGTACCCTGCTCACTAGAATTCATATACCTTCTAGGCTTTTGCTGGTCAGTTCTCTGTAATGCAGTTACCTCACCAGTAGTACTAGTATATTTCTTATCAAGATAAAAGATATAACCAGTAGGACCACTCAAAGGTTGCACAGAAACCAAATCAACAGCATCAAGCTTGTTATAAATCCTTCTCACCAAAGGAAGAGAAGCAGTAGTGAAAGTAGGGACACTAGTAGAAAGAGTATCTTCAGAAATAGCACTTTCAAGCACTTCTCTCTCTTTCCAAAGGATTGCTTCAGCCTGAGGAGAATTAAGCCAATCAATCATATTCTGATAAATAACTTCATTAACACTAGCCCTTCTTCCATTCTCATCTCTCATCACATTAGCTCTAAAACCATCATCAACAGGAAGTTCTGCTTCATCAAGAGCAATCATTCTCTTTTTCTGCTCTTGCAAAAACTTATTTACTTTTTTACTTAACACTTTTTACCTCTATTATTTTTTCTGAATAGTTTTGAACTTCTCAAAACTACCCCTAAACCCAGCAGAAACAGCCTCATTATACTGTTCCTTTAGATTTTTCTCAGAAGCTGATTTTTCTTCACCCTCTGGATTTTCAATTTTTCCAATCTCTTCTATTCCTGTTTTGCCAATCTCAGCATTTTTAGCTTTGACAGCAATTTCAGAAATTTCAGCATGGAGTTTTTCTATTTCTGATTCAACAGCATCTTCTGATTCAATAGTAATTTTTTCATCTTTAGTAATTCTATCTCTAATCACTGACTCATAAACTTTATACTTCTCATCTTTAAGAGTCTCATCAACTTTAGCTTTGAGTTTTTCCTGAAGCTCAGCTTCAGCTTTAGCTTTCTTTTCAGCTTCAGCTTTAGCTTTCTTTTCAGATTCAAACTCTTCCACTTTAGTTTTCAAATCCTCATTCTCTTTCTTCAGCTTATCAACCTCAGACTCCTCAACTTCTTCTTCAACCTCTTCCTCTTCTTTTTCACTTTCAGGAAGTATATCAAGAACATCCTTACCAAGCTTTTCAGCAAAAGCTTCAAACTTAGCAAGCTCAGCCTTCATTCTCTCAATCTCTTCATCTTTCTCTTTAAGAGAAGCATCCTTCTCTTCAACAGCTTTCTCTAAATCAGAAATCTTTTCTTTAAGAGCATCAAGCTCTTCAGATTCCACTTTAGTTTCCTCTTTAGATTCAACCTTGGTTTCTTCCTTGGCTTCCTCTTTAGATTCCACTTTAGTTTCCTCTTCTTTCTTATCTTTCTTTTCCAATTTTACCTCTTCTTTATTCTCTTCAGAGTCTTCAGCTTTTAACTGAAGCTCCATTTTATTCAAGGACTCTAAAACTGCCCTAACCCCTGCCTCACTGACAGAAGGAGCAAGTACAAAATCACCAGGACTTTGTAGTTTAAAATCCTCATTTATCTGAAGATAAGATATTTTCTTACCTTCAACTTCCTTCTCTATTTTTGTGGTAGTACCAAATCCTCTAGAACTGATACCAATATAACCACCTTCTCTTAATATTGTTTGAATTTCTTTACCTTTAGAAGTAGGAAGCACCTTCAAAATTCCAGTACAAATACCATCCTCATTCATTTCAACTGATTCCCAAATGTGTGTAACATCATGAGCATCACCAATCCCATCTCTGGGATGAAATGAAGAACCATAGACAGTTTTCTTTTCTTTAATTCTATTATTTATTTCACCAATATTTTTCTCAAGAATTGTCCTTGGATATAACCTACCATTAGTGTTTATTTTATCAGCAACCTGCCAAACAACCTCAACTCTCATAGTTTTATCATTAGATTTTTCATCAACAATAGTTTCACCAAGTACTGTACATTCACCAATTGTATATTCAAGAATAGGATATAATTTCATTATTTACTCTCCTCATATGCTTCAGCAAATTTCCTAACCTCATACTCAAACCCAACTAATTCCTGTAGGTCTTCAGCACTCAATCTGCTTTCATATCTGGTAACTCTTTTCACCTCTTTTGGTGTACCAGTAAATTCAATTTCTCCATTTTTAACTTTATAAGATATTTTATCAAACTTATCATCAGTAGTAACTGGAACTTCACCATCAGGAGAAGTAGCAGTATAACCAATTATAACTTCTTTATTGGAATAATCAGCAACATAAGAATGACTACCAAATCTATCAACAACAGCTTTATGAATAGCATCTCTCAAAGACATAAAAACTTCAGCAACAATCATATTCCTCATACTAAACATATTTTCTTTATATTTCCCAATCTTATATTTCTTTGCTAAAGCCTCAGCCTTCTTTTTAATCTCTGCTGGAACACTCATCTTATCACCAGTTCTAGCACCAGCCAAAGCACTCATAATAGCTCTAATAGCATTAACATTAACTGGACCAGCCTCTTTATACATTCCAGTTTTTGAGTCTATACTTCCAGCACCTTCCCTATAAGGAAGTTTCCATGTACTTTTTTTGTTTGGGTCTTTAACCCACAAAAAACATGAAGCAGGAAGTTTAGACTTATTAACAGAAGCCCAACTTTTAGTACTAGCTTCCTGTTCTTTAATCTTAATCTTTGTATCCTTCTTTCCTAGAATCCTTCTTTCTAACTTTCTTCTTAAATCCATTCTAACCTCTTCATTCCTTTTTTTCCATTGAGAATAACAAACAGCAAGTCTCTGTTTATTATCTTTATATTCACTCTTCATGGTTTCATTTCCCATACATCTAGAAATGAAATCTTTTTTCTCTTCTTCTGAATTTGGTTTAGGAATTGGCATTTTTCTTCTCCTCAACCTTCTTAACTACATATTCAACAAATGGTTCTGCAATCCTAGCTCCAAAATAAGCTAATGAAAGTTTCACAAGAGAATCTGCTACAACTTCAGGACTTAAACCATAAAGCTCCTGCTGTAGATATATCAAACCAATAACAATAATAGCAATCTGGAACTTAGTTGAACACAACCATTTTCCAAAACCTGTTAATACATTCATTTTAATACAACCTTACCAACAACAATACCTGCTAACACTCCACCACCTATTTTTAGTACAGTGTCAAAAAACCCTCTTCTCTGTCTCTTAATAACAAACTCTTTCCATTCATCATTAATTCTCTCAAGTGATTCTCTCTGACTCTCCCAAAGCTTTTCTTTTTCTTTCCAAATCAAATCTTTAGCATTTAAAGCACTAATAGTATCTTTCTGAACAGAAATAGTTTCCTGAAGATTAGGAATAAATCTAATTTTGAAGTTTTCCCATTCAGCTAAAATAATAGTATTATCCCTAAATGCAGAAAGAGAAAATTTAATATCCTCACCTGATTGCCAAATCTCTTCAGTATCAACAATTCTTCTAGCCTCAGAAACCAAAGCCTCTGGTGGAGCTTCTTTAAGTTTCTCTTTCATTTTCTCATTATCTTTCCTAATATTAATTAAATCATCTCTCAATATTTGTAAATCTTCTTCAAATTCAGCTATTTCAGTTTCTAAATCAAGAAGCTCTTTATCTTTCTCAATTAATTGATTTTGTAAATTATCAATTTTCTCTTGATAAACTCTTTCAATAGCCTGTACTTGTTTTTTATTTGCTTTATTAACACCCCACATATAGCCAACACCAAGTATAGCTATTACCAAAAGTACAACTAAAATTACATTAATTTTTTCCATTTAACTCTCCATATTTGTAAGAGGAATGAGATAAAGTCATGATAATCATTTCTGATAAGCCTTTCTTAATCCCATTCCTCAATCTATATCACCAATTATCTAAATTTTTCCAACTTTTATCTTTCCTATTATATTCTTTCTTTTTTTTATGAACTCTTGTAGGTTTATGAAACATACTCCTACTCTTTATATAAGGTTCATATTTTTCATCATAATTCTTTTTCTTTTTTGACATAATAACTTCTTACCTCTTCTCAAAATCTCTTCCTAATAGAAATCCCAAAAATACTGACAAAACCACAATAAAGAAAGAATCCAAATATTCCAAAGCTATTGAAATAACAATACTAAATACCACAACTTTTAGAATAAATGTTCCTTCAAAAATTTTATTTATTTTCTTTCTCATAATAGACAATAGCTGTCATAATAACATCTCCACCAACAAGCAATCTTCCTCTCCTTGTACTAATTTTTATATAACCAGTACCTTCAACTTCTTTATGAACATACTCCATAAACTCACTATCAGAAACACCCCAATTCCTAAATGTTTTACAATTCTCATTAATTGAAGTTTTTTCAACATTTGGAAAAGGATAATGCTCACTTGGAAACATAGAACACCTACTTAACAACAATATAAAAGCAACCAATACAAACAGCCATAATATCAGTTGCCATATACTTATCTTACCTCTTTTGCAAAACAATATCTTTATTACTATCTATTTTAGTTTCCTCAGTTTCTTCTGGAAAATCCCTCTTTCCAATCCATTCCAAATTATGCTTTTCTAAAAAACACCATAGCATTTCAGTAGGATTAGCAAATAAATATTCTTCATCATATAAAGTAACACCACAATATATTACAGAAATCAAATTACCATCCATATCTCTTATTGAACCACCAGAATCACCTGGACCACCTGGATAAACACACCAATAATAAAAATCATCATAAAAAGCTAGTGCTAAATTATTATCATTATTCTTCTTTAAAAAATATTTAAATGTAGTTAAATATCCAAATCTGGTAAGAAATGCAACACCACCAGGAGAACCAACAAAAATAACTTTATCTCCTCTTTTCACTCTTGAAGGACTTATTATCCTAGCACCATCATAACCCAAATCTTCTTTTAGCTTTATAACAGCATAATCATCACAAAACTCTTTCCCTTCACTAATAGCAATTAACTCTGCTTCAATAGGAGTTATATGTTTTGCATTAAAAACCCAAATTTTCATATCACTAACATTTTCAGTTTTGTCAAACAAATGCTTAACACTTATAATATAATTCTCTTTTAACAATGTTCCAGAACCTATATATGCTAGTACTTTAACATCTTTATCATTATCTTCCAATACTGGAGTAACAACCTGCAAGGCATAAGGTTTATTTTTAACACTCCCTCTCATTTTAATAGAATCTATATTACTCAATTCATTCAATCTCTTTCTAAACTCATCATTACCCATATAATAATAAACTGCAATTGTCATAGTATTTTCATCAATCTTTTTTAATACAGTATTTGAAGTAAATTGAATATCAAGTTTATACCCACAGGATACAAAAAACAAAACCAATACAAAAATACCTAATAACTTCCTCACCATTTTTATAAGCCTCTCTGCTTATAGTCATTAGAACTAAGCCTCCTAACCTATCCTAATCAATTAAGTTATTATCTGTTATAAAAATCCTTGACTCTTACAGTATCATCTGGAAAATAAGTAGACACTTCAATAAGCACAACTTCTCCTTCCCTTGAAAACATTCTATGATTTTCCAAAGGAAAAATATGAAAAGATTCACCAGCAACATAAGTAAAAACACCACTATCAGTTTCAAGATGACAAACACCTTTCACAACCAAAAGAGTTTCTTCCTTCTTTTCATGATGATGGTAGCTTGTTGTTTGACCACCAGAAATAATAAGCTTCTTCCCTAAATAACCATCTGGAACTTCAGCAAACCATCTTTCAAAACCCCAAGGCTTTTCAACAACCTTTTCAATAACTCTACTACCTTTACTTTTTCTTAGATTCATAGTGCATCCCCCAAAATCTTTTTAAAAACTCTGAAGCATCTATTTCTTCTTTAAAATCTACACAAATTCTCCAAATTCCACCTGTTGTAACCATACTAAAATTAATATTATTTACCTTATTCTCTTTAACCAACTCATCAAGGTAACAATTAATCTCAGCCCTTCTTTCCTCTGGAAAATGAATCAATTTCTCAATAACAGTTCCCATTTTTTTATTCTTTCTCTTGAATAACTTCTTTTTTATGACCATTTTTAAGCTCATACCTCAAATGAATCCAATTTGGTTTAATTTTATGAACCCTACCTTCTTCATCTTCTATAATATGAGTGCCATCATCCTCAATTTCAAGAGATATAGGATTTTTTACAACAGCATTATTCTGTTCAAATCTATAAAGCCTATAGACCTCATTAGAAATATCTTTCTTTTTCTTTCCCATTTTATTCTCCTCTCTTATATTGAAGTTCTTGAATTCCTAGCAAAAGGAAGAAGCAAATTATATACTGGTTCTAATGCCAGTACATCTTCATCACAATGTATCTGTATATAATCAATAGCCTTCTGGTTTCCTGAATTAGCTTTAACCCAATGAGCAGGAAACATATCATGTTCCTTAGCTGGAAATCCAAACTCTTTACAAACAATTCCTAATCTATTACTTGATAATCTTAAAAAATTCTTAACCCAATCATAAACATCAACAACAATAATCTCCTTATAAGTAGGAAAATTCAATCCTAATTTCAAACATCTATGTCTTAAATAAGGAATATCAAACCTTCTGTTCTTACCCCAATAAACAGCAATCCTATCAAAGTTTCTTACAACTTTTACAAATTCTTGTAAAATTGCTTTGTCTATCTGAACTGGAGATTTTAAAGAACTTTTAGCCTCTCTTTGAATATCTTTAGTACTAATCTTAGCATTAAAAAGCTCACCACCATCACCATATTCTTTTATTGACCAACAAATAACATGACCAAATGGTGGTTGAAAATTTGCAGTTTCAATATCCAAAAAACCAACCTTCTCTCTTATCCCAGCATGTAAATCAAAATCATCTTGATAGATACAACCAGGATGTTCTGTATATCTCATTCCATGTTGTTTACACCTATGATTATACAGTTTTAAAATCTCATCTTTTCTTAATTTGTTTAAATTTAATGGTGGAAAATGTAGTTTTTCTTTCTTACTTTTCATTATTTCTTTCTCCATTGTAAATACACATTATCCTTTTTAATTCCTTTTTTTCTAAACCATATTTCTTTTCTAAATGACACCATCTAATACCTCTTTTCCTAAAGTTAACAAGCTCAACTGCAATATCTCTCTCATCTTTTGTTAAACTCATTAACCAACATGATAATATCTGGGGTCAACCCAAGTACTATAATATTTCATTAATCCTTCAATTATACCAACTGCTAATACACTTCTTCCAACATCTGTATTTAAAAACCTAGCCTCTTCTGGGTCAGATAAAAATCCAAGCTCCACAAGTATAGCTGGCATAACTGTATGATTTAAAACATAAAACCCAGCAGTTTTGATTCCTCTATCAAATACTGGTAACTCAATCTCATTTGGTAAATAATCAATAAAATTCTTTTGTACAATATCAGCAATAACCATTCCAATAACTGAATTTTTATGATGGTATGTTTCAATCTCAAACCCATATTTTCCCTGCATAGGTCTAGCATTATGATGAATTGAAACAAAAATATCAACTTCTTCTTTATTAGCCTTATAACACCTTTCAGATAAATAAACATACCTGTCTTCTTCTCTGGTCATATAAGGAATAATAGGATACTCCTGGTCATTAATATAATCCACACACTTCTTAGCAATACTTAAAGTACAAGCCTTCTCTTTTACTTTAACAATAACCTCTCTACCCCAACCAGAAAAATATTCTCCTATTGCTCCTGGGTCTTTACCACCATGACCAGCATCAAACATTACTTTTAATTTTTTCATTTAATATTATACCTCTATCAATTTTTTCTAATAAATTACCTTCTTCATCATATATAAAAACATCTTCATCAGCATCATAAGTCCAAAAAACCATCATAGGAATAGATGGTTCTAACCAATCATTTAAACCTACTAATGAATAAGAAGACATTAACAAATAAGACATTTTGCTAACATGAATCTCTCTTGGAAAACAACCATATTTCTTTAAAACATTATCAACCCAAACAAGCTCTCTTCTACCAACCTCTGCTAAAATATCATAAAGCATTATCTCTTCTCCCATTCACCATCATCTGTTTCTTTATAAACTTCCCTAAATCTTATCCATGCAATATTAATAGGAAAGAAAGCATTTTCTTCTTTAGCCTTCTTCCAAAGACTAACAAAAAATTTATATAATTCTTTATCACCACCAAACATATGCCTTAAATAAATATTCTTATATTTTATTGGGTCAGATAAAGTAAAAGGATTAGTATATGTTGTAACTGGTTCTCCTTTCTGCTCTTTTATAATAGATTCAATCACCTGTGGAAGATTCCAACCTGATTCAGCAACAGGAATTTTTTCATATTTGAAACCAAAATTATCAACAATAAATTTCATCATTTCTTCTGAATAATCATGGGTATGTTTTAAAGTAATTTTATCTTCCATTTTAGCAAGCTCATAAGCATTTATCTCACCTTTAGAATATTTTTCTTTATATATCTCTATTTCCTTATCTATTCTTTTTCTGTATTTTGGTCTAATTTTAGAATCAAAAACTTCACACTTGCTTCTAAAACTTATAATAGTAAAATCACTTTTACCCCAAGGACAATTAGGATTTTCTAAATCTGGAACAGCTTTATAAATATGTTCTTTACTAACTACAATTGAATATTTAACTCTTAAAGCAGAAGAAGTTACAATATCAGGATAAGAAAAAGAGCTAGATGAAGGATGATTATGAATAACACATTCAGCATTATCTAATATTATTTTAGCCTGTTCTTTACTAAGCTTTACTTGACCTCTTGTACCTTTAATAGCAGTTAATAAAACTTTTCCATTTTTATCAATAGCAGAAAGATGTTCACATTTAGTAACATTAAAACATTCAAGAATCTTAGCTGATTCAGCTTCTACAGATGCAGAAAAAGTAACCTCATTTTTCTTTACAACAAAGAAAATATCTTTACCATAATCTAATAATATCTCTTTTCCATCTGAATCAATAAAAAATCTTCTACCATCTGGAGCAACTTTAATAACCCCAGCACTAGAAAAATCACCCCTAACCATAACAACCTCATCACCATGAGATAAAAGAGCATACTCTTCTGGTTCTCTTAAAGCAATAAGCTTACCTTTAAATTTATTAGCATCTTTAATAGTAGCAACTAAATCTTTAACAGAAGTAGTAGGAGTAACCCTTAAACCCCTAGTTTTAGCATAATCTATAATCCTAGCATTAAAATCTTTTCTAAGACCAATCCAATATTTTTTATCAACACCAAGAGCTATCATCTGTCTTGCTTTATTCATATTAGAATAAAGTAAATCTAACATAAATGCATCATTTGGAGAAACTGGTTCTCCAGCAAAATTAGTAGCCCTAGCCCATCTCCCAGGAGCAGTTAATCCTTGTACTGTTCCTTGACCAGCCTGAGCAATAGCACCAGGAATATCAAAAGTTTTTCCTGTAGCTTTTGGAACAAACTCTAAATGACAATAACATTTAAACAAACATGGAGTATCACCACCTCTAGGAACTGTTGGTAAGTTTTTCCAAGTATAAATTTTCTTAGCATAAATAGGACAAACAGGACAATGCTCTGTTTGTGGAACTCCCAAAACCCATTTAATATTCATCTGACTACCAGCACCAGCAACCATGCCATTATAAAACTGTGCTTTACCACTATTAGCATAATACTTAGCTCTACTAACATATGAGTGCCTTTGTATCCTGTATCCTGGTAAAGCTCTTCCCATAGCATCTTTAGGTATCCTATTAAAAGGAAGATGTTTTGGGTCATTAATATCATATAGAAATCTTCTAAAATATTTCATCTCTGCTCTTCTAGCTTTGTTAATAAAAGCCATATCTTTCTTAGTCAACCCAACTCTTGAATACTGAGGATTCCCAACAGCCTCAGTTCCAGCTAAAAACATCTTCTGGTATCTATCACCAACCATAGCCTTAAACCTTCTCAAAGCTTCAGCATTATTAATTGTACCATCTCTAAACTTCAAAGCAATATTAATCATATCATCTTCAAATCCTGCTGTTATATCATGGAACTTTTTAAAACCACCTTCCATAACATCAGGATTCTGCATACCCATAGCAAACATAGCATCAGCCTGTGCCATAGCAACCAAATCTCTATTTCCTTTATCCACTAAAGCCTTTTCAGCTTCCATAAGAGCAGGAATAGCCTCTAGCAATACTTCTACATCTAATAACATTTTAATAACTCAAAAAATATTACAACCTTTTCAATAGCCTTTCTTCCTTCACTTGTTTCAACTGATTGAAAATTAATCTCAAACAACTCTTCTCCAGAACTATGATAGATTATAGAAATCTTTATAACACCATCAATGTTAACAAGACTATAAACCTTATCATAAACAATATTCCTTATCTTCTCTGACAGTCTCAACCATAAATAACCATCCTCATAACCATCTTCAACTTTATGACCAACACAACTTTGAATTGTTGCAACACCAACTACATTATTCAATCTTTTCAAATAAGGAATAAGTTTTGAATCTATTTTTTTATTAGATTTATCATCAGCATATTTGTACATCTCTCTTAACTGTTTTACAATCTTAAACTTTTCTCTATCTGTTAAATATCTCAATGTTACCTCTAAAAGCCAGGAGAAGGACTTGAACCCTCATCTCTCTGCTTACAAAACAGGAATAATCTCCATTATACTATCCTGGCAAAAACTAATCTCTCATCTCTTTCAAACTCTTATTTCTTTCAACACCAACAGCCTTCATTCCTTCAAGCTTGTCAGTTTGTGCTTTTCTCCAAGAAATAATATCAGTTAAATCATCAATCATTTGCCTAACATATGGGTCATTCTTCAACTTACCTGCTACTTCTGGTGGAATATTAACTAAATCAGAAGGCTCTCTACCAGGAGTAACCAACCTGTATTTATTAACCTCTTCTTCTGTCATCTCCAAAATCTCATAATAAATATATTCATTATTAATAGCTCCAACATCAACAGCTAAAATTTTAGCAACCTCAGCTTTTATTTTCATCATTTCCCATCTTGTTAATTCATCAATAGTAGCCAATTCTGGGAAAACAATATCCCAATTAAATGAAGTATAATCAATACCAGCCAAAGTAAATATCAACTTATAAAGTTTTTTAAGACCAGGAATAAGAGCATCTTGCTTCCTTCTTACCTGTCTTGCAAACTGAACATCTATTTGTTGTAATGTAGCCTTTGACCTTACACCTTCTTCAATAGCCATATAAGCTTTAGGAATATTCAAAGCCATAAGGAACTTACCTTGGAAGTATCTAACATCATCAATATTACCTATATTCAAATCACCACTCAAAGGTTTAATATCCTGTCTTGAATCCTTTGTAACAGGAATAACAATATCCTCATCAGGCATCCTTGGAGCATCATATTGATTCAACCTTCCAGTACTTTCTTCAGCCTCTTCAGTTCTTTTCATCATCTCTAAAAATCTCTGAGCATATTCCCATCTTTCTTCAGGATTCAAACCTTCTGTATCAACCAAATAAGCATACCTCATCCAAGCTCTACTCATCCTAGCAATAACCATACAATCATCTATCCACAACAATTGTCTTCCTATTCTCTGAGAAGCATTAGCAAACAAAGAATAATCATCACCATAAACCTCTTCTCCAACTTTGAAATGAAGTATTCTCCACCAATCAAATTTAACACCATCATCTCTTTCATCCTTTTTTTGAGTATATGGATATAATGGGTCTTTCCAAACACCCCTATCATCCACTTCAGCATACATTTCTTTTACTGGTAAAGGTTTTAATTTATCAATATATTTCAATCCTTTATCATTTTGAGCAATAACAACTTCTCTCCAATCATCCCCATAATTCAACATCTTCCTAGCAATATCCCAAATTGAATTTTTAATATTACTCATCTGTTCATTATATTTTATAACTTCCTCAATCTCACTTTTATTAGGAGTAGCCTCATCAAGCAAAACCATATAATTTTCTCTTCCACCCATAGCTCCACTAACAATATTATCAGCATAAATATTTAATGAAGCTGAAGCTTCAGCTAAATTGTCATCAAGAAATTTATACCTGTCATATTTATCATGCCTTTTTCTAGCCTTTTCTATTGCATCAATATATTGATTATAAAAGCTTTTAAAAAAGTTTGGAGTTCTCCCCTTGTCAGGAATATATTCTGTAGTTTGTTTTGCAATAAACTCATCTCCAAATACAAACCTAGCTAGACCACTCCTAACTTTAGACACAAAGCCCTTATTCTTCTCTTTTTCCATTCTAACCTCTATAAGTAATTATTCAATTCCTCTTCCCATTCCTCAATCTGTCTTTTATAGGACAGAGGAAGATAATTATATTTCTTAATCCAATATTTAATAGCCCAAAGCTTTATTAACTTAGACCATATCTGATAAAAATCTGCTGGTTCTTCACCTCTTTTTAAAACCTCATCCCTTTCAGATTTAGACCATCTCTCTCTTTCTCTTGTTTTAAAAGCAAATTCTATCTTATCAAGTTTTTCTAAAATTTTCTTATTCCCCATCATATTTTTTTAATTCTTCAATACTCTCAAATGATGGAATATAATTCTTTTTTGCATATTCAAGTTCAGCCAAAGTTCCTGGTGATTTTTGCCATTGATGAGTAAGAAGAATTGCATCTGATACCTCTAACCAATCTTTACTCAACCTCTTAATCATAGGTTCTGTAATTCTCTTTTTCATCTTAATGAAATAAAGAAAATCCAAAGCTGGACAAAATGGAGTATACCCAGCTTCAATTAAATCAAGACTAGCATCTACCAAATCAGAAATATTGATTAAATATTCAATAGCTGGATTAGTACTCTTAATTCCTCTTGGAGTTAAAAGACCAGCAACATAAACTCTTTTAATTTTTTTCTTCATTTATTTTACCTCTCTTAAAATTGCATCCTTGGAGCATCTTCTTCATTTTCCCATCTAAGTGCAATCCACTTATAAGGAATATAATGAGCAATACCTTTAGAATCAATAATCCTATGACCACCAGAAGCACTAACATTTAAAACTAAAGGATTCTCAATTTTAATAGTAACAATTTTACCATTATCAAGAAAATCATATTCTCTCCAAAGCTCCAAAGAAATATCACTAAATTTTAAATTTTGATTATCTGTGTACCTCATTTTAATATCCTCCAAAACCATTTCCTTTCTTTTTTAAATCTTCTTTATCTTTAAAATTTGGTATAATATTTTCAGCCTTACAATAAATTGTAAAGAAATACCAATCCTTACTAATTCTTGTAGCCTTCACCACCTTATTCTCATCAATAGTTATAATTAAATGACCACCATCAGAAGCATATTTCAAAAACATAGGATTCTTTATTATCAACATTTCATTATTTGGAAACACATAAACTCTCATATCTTCATATGAAATATCTACCATTTCTTCTTCAGCAGGTTTAACAGAATCTACTGAGCTTACAGTAACTACTTTATCAGAAGTAGAGGTATCATCTAATACACCTAAAACAAATCCTGTAATAACAGCTAAACTAACAATACAAAAAATAGCATACTTTATATTCCAAGATAAATTAATTTTTCTCATTTAACATCTCCATTTTCATCTATTTTTACATTCTCATAAATTGACAAAATCCTATCCCTAATTAAACCAACTGTTTTTTTCAATTGTAAAAGATAATCCTCTATTTTATATCTACTATTATTAAAATCAAATCTTTTCCCAAAAGCAAACAGCACATAATTCAAATCACCATTAATAGATAAAGAAGATATTTCATCTACAAGATTATTTAAAGCATTAAATTCATCATCAAAGAAAATAGGAACATTAATTATTTCTCCCATAACAGAAGACCTTCCAAATCTTCTTTCCATTTCATTAACACTCTCTGTAATTTCACCAATATAATTTTTGTAGTTATTATAACCTGGGTCTATATTTCTTTCAGCATCTTTAAAAAGAATATAATCCCAACAAAGACAATCATTAGCTTCCATATACTCAATAAAAATCTTTACCAAATTATCTAATTTTTTTCTTAATGCTTGTTTTACATAAGGCATTTTTTACTCCTATTATCTTATTTCTTTTTTTTAACCTTTCCCTTACTTTTATTCACTGTTTTTTTAGAACCACTATTACTGGTCTTTTGTTTAATCTTACTTTTTGAAACAACCCCACTCACTCTTTTATTTTTACTTCTATCTCTCAAACTACTTTTTGATATTACATCACTAGAAGAACTTCTTGTTGTACCTGACCAATAATAATTATTTCTGTAACTTCTCCAGTATCTATTATATCTCCAATTGTACCAATTAGCATAATACCAATTAGTATACCAATAAGGATTCCAAATACTATAATCACAATAACTGTAATAAACTGTTCTAACAGGATTTCTAAACCTTAACCTCTCATATCTGCTATATTGAAAATCCTCACTGATTATAATACACCCTGGAATAAAAAGCAACATAGCCAACAAACATAAAATTTTTTTCACTTCTTCATCTTCTCCCTCTCCTTTTTTCTTTTTAATCTATCAACATTCTTTCTCATCTTGTCAACTCTTTTCAGATTTTTCTTTTTCTCCTTTTCTTTCCTAATAGCCTCATGTTTCTTATCCTTCATTTTTCTAATCTCTTTGTCTTTATTTTCCTTTTCTTTTTCCAACATCCACTCCTGAAGCTTCTTCAAATTCTCTTTTTGTCTCTTCCTATTACCCATTTTAAGCTCCTCAATCTACTCACTAATGCAAATATACTTATACAACATAGTTTTTAGCTTAGAAAGCCTCTTAGAGCCTTAGAAGCATAAATTTTACCCATATTCTAGACCTTTTTTGGCATCAACAAAGCTTTTATCTCCTGGTCAGTTCTAGAATTCCATCCATCCAACACCATAACCTCTGTTGGAGAATGAATAGACAGCTTAACTGTATCAACACCATTCTTCTTAAACTGTTGACAAAGCTTTATCATATAATCTGGATTAAAACCAATTTCAATTTCAGCTTGTTTCTTTGGAATGACAGCATCCATATCAGGAAACTTATCTTCAATAGGTTTGAAGTTAACTGGATTCCAAGCCTCTAAATCATAAGTGATAATTTCAACATTTGAATTATCTTCTTTTGTGTTTTCACCAAAAACAGCATTTTCCATCATAGGAAGACTCTTCATTTTTGGCAAATTCTTTTGTAGTTTTTTTGCAACTTCCACAGGAACAACAATATCAACTTCCTTCTTATCACTAATCTTTTCACCATTTGGACCATTTGGATAATCATCATGATGCATATGATTATTACTAATTCTCATAGCATAATGACCATTAGTAACTTCTGTAAACTCACCTGTAACATGAATACCATTTAAAACATCCCTTTTCATAGCCTTATTCTTATCAACTAATAAGAATAAATCCAAACTATGCTTGTTAAGCACTCCAACCCTAGAATCCTTGGCTTCTTTGTTTTCATTTTCATTCATTTTATTTCTCCTAATTAATTTAAATTACTTTTCTATTGTAAACTCCACAACATGGGAGATTTCAAAATTATCTTCTCTTTCTACCCTAGTAATTTGCAATCCACTTTGCACAACATCACCAAATCTCATTACATCAACAAAAATTAAAGCTTCAGGAGCATCCAAAGCCTCAAGCCTTTTGATTAATTCTTTTACTGTCATTTTACTTCTCCTTTTCTTAAATCATTTCCAAAATAATCAATCTCAAGCTTCTCTTCCAAACCATGAGGAAGAAAAGGATTATATACTCTTGGATTAACACCTCTTTTCCAGCATAACCTAATCCATTCCCTAAAAGTAACTCCAGGTTTTCTTTTAAGAATCTCTCTATTTACCTTATCAGCTTTCACATAAATATTAAATGTTGAATGAGAATTTCTACTACTAAATATAGAACCAGAACCTTCAAACTTCTTTGTTTCAATCTCTATCTTCACTGGAACACCATTCACTTTAATATCATCAGCTATTTTTTCTGCTCTTTCCTTAGCATACTTATAAGAACCAAACCCTTGAGAAGAATATGTTGACTCCCAAACTGAATCATACTTCTTCCAATTCTTACTAACCTGAACAGGAAGCTCTTTAGCAAGACCATCAAGAAGCTTGTTAATCTTTCTCTCTCTATCATCAAACTTTCTTAGCTGGAACTTAGTTTTATCATATCTCTCTTGATAATCTGCATCTCTCATATCAAACTTCAACTTATAAAGCTTGCTTCTTTCATGTACAATTCCTTCTCTTTTCTTTAAAAGACTCTTGAATTTTTCTAGAAGCTCACTCATTTTATTCTCCTTTAATCATAAGAAGCAAAATCTTTATCATATAATTCAACATCAGTTATTTTAAAATAGTTTTCTCCATATCTTTTAACCATTTTCTTTCTCATTTTCTCTTCTGCTTCTTTTTTGGATTTTGCTTCTACAGTAAAATAATGAGGATACCCAGCAATATCTGAATCAAGCTTATTAATATCATATAGAAAACTTAAAACCCTAACATTATATTTACTCATTCATATCACCTCACATTTTTACAAATGCCTTGATTTATTTTTAGAATCTTTAGCTTTATAATTCTGATAATCACTTTCCATCATAGCACCATGTTTATGAAGCTGTCTAGCAGGTTCTCCACCAACAAGAACTTTATTTCCAACCCTAAGAGTATTACCAACCAATCTCATAAGACCATCAGCCAATCTAGGAACAGTAACACTCTGAAGCTCAGGATGAGAACTCCTACTAGGAAGCCTTTTAGCTTTTTTTTCAAGTCTTCTCATTTTCCTAACAGTTCTTTTAGCCTCTTTAGGAGCAAGATTCCAAAGCTCCTTCTGACTCATAGAAGCCCTATGACCAGTAACTTCTTCCAAACCACTCATAAGCCTCTCAAGCCTATTACTTTCTTCTCTACTCATCTTTTTTACTCCTTTATTTCTCATTCTACTTATAATATAACACATTTTATTTTATTTGTCAAGTCTTTTTTTCATTTTTTTGAAAAAAACTTTTCACAGGTATCTGATAAACTAACCTTCTTTCCTTTCTTCTTACTTTCAAAACTACCACACTCAAAAGTATAAGTTTTTCTACCCTTTATCTGGTGGAAACCTTGTGTAAGATGAATACAATTCTCACAAACCTTATAACTCTTTAACTCTTCAACATTAGTTCTACAAGGAACATTATCAGTATAAAAAATAGTTTGACCACTTCTCCAAAAAGAACCAGTAATTAATCTATTGTAGAATACAGCAATATTACCATCTCTCAAATCATCACCTTCAAATCTTTTAATTTTATAGAAGTTACTAATCTTCTCTTTCTTTGTCATAATCACAACTTCAATATAGCCTTCTTCTGGTAAACATGCATTATTATATTTCCAACTAATGTAACCAACCATTACTTTATCCTTCCTTCTTGAATATCCTTAAAAGCTTTCTTACTTGCTTCATCTTTTTCCATTCCATTTTGAATATATTCATTCATAAACTGAAAATGAAGAGCAAGCCTTTTTTCAACCAATCTTGCTGAAGTTACATAATCTCTTTTCTTACTTCCTAATGCCATTTTATCTCTCCTTTTTACCAAACATTCTTATGAAGCCAGCCTCTGGTGAATGTTGAAGGTTCTCCATCACCAACAAACTCAACTTCACACCTGAACCAACCAGAACCTTTATCCCATCTTTCCTTACCTGTTATTCTGACATTAACAGCAAACTTACAATCAGGACAGGTATTAGAAGGAAGCCTGAACTGGCAACCAGGAAAAGAAGAATCTTTGAAACCATCATCTTCCTGAAGTATTTCACCATTCCACTTTCCCCAACCATCAGGATTGACAAAATCACCAGCTTTAACCTCTGGTCTTTCTTTTGTTTCTGTCATCTTTGTTTCTCCTTTGTTTCTCATTGTACTTATAATATACAACATTTTTTCTTGTTTGTCAAGTGTTTTTTTAACATTTTTTTTAAATTTTTTTCTAAGTTATTATTATACAATACTTTACACATCAAAATTTTTTTCAATCTCCAAGATATTTTTTATGCATTTTCACCATTTCATCAAATCTGTCCCAATTAATAGTATCTACTCTGTAAGTTTCTAGGAAAACCTTATCAATATAAAATAATGTTTCAGCAGGAAATATACAAATATAACATATCTTTCCTCTTCCTCTTTCAGCTTGCATCTTCCATACCTTAGCACACATTTTACCATACTCTTCAGCATTAGCAAAACAATATCCATTATGGTAACCATGAGCTTTAGAACAATCACTTGCACCACCATCTTCATGCCATCTCACCTTTCTATTAGCAGAACCAAAAAACTTTCTTAAAGAATTATGACCAGCTTCCAAATCATCCACAATACTAACAGTGTGCTGTTCTCCAATTCTAAGCCTACCCATCCATTCTTCAGTACTGTAGCCAAATATATCTTTAAAAAGCTTACCACATTTAGGACACCTTTGACCATCTTCACCACCATGATGCCAAACCAACAACAATTGACCAGCTTCAGAACCAGAATTATCAATGACCAAATGACTCAAAGCCTCTTCTCCAGTATCAAAATGTTTGCAAAGACCATGCCAAAACATATCATGATGCCATTCAGCAATTGTATGAAACCTACTATCACTTCCACCATGCTGAGGTTCATTTACAAACTTCACAAGAAAATCTTTTCCAACAATTCCTTTAACAATGCTAACAGTTTTATCAATCAAATCATACTGAACATCTCTAGCTGTTTTATCCCAAAAACCTCTAACTTTATTTCTATTATTCTCAAAAGGATAATCACAATATCTAGCCATAAGAATCTGAGGAACAGGGACAAGATTAAACTGTTTATGTAGTTTAATAAATATCTCAAACAATTCCCAAAATCTTTCATCCCATTTCATTAAATCAAACATCCTTTTCCCAACAGCATTTTTATATTGATAAAAAGGAGTCTTATCATTTAAATATTTATGTTCATATTTATTATCACATAACCACATAAACCAATCAACATACTTATATCCTCTTCTTGCTAACTCAGAAAAAACAGCTTGGTGTTCCTCAACAGTTTTCATCTGGTCTTTAGGATTCCAAGCTTGTCTAATAAAGCTTAAAAAGAAACCTAGCATACCTGCACATTTTTCTTCATCTCTTTTAGATTTTACAAAATCATGAACATCACACTTCTCTGTAGGTTCTGTTCCTTTGTTGTATTCTCTCACTTCTGTATGTAAACAGAAACCTCTAGCAAGCAATCCACTAACAAGACAAATGGTTCTTTCTACTTTTTCTATTGGTGGTATAATTGCACAAGTACACTTCTCTGTAGGTTCTGTTCCTTTAAGGAATTTTTTATAAATAGCTTTTGGTTTTCCTTCTTCTGTCAACTTACCACAATCAGAACATACCCATACCCAAATATATTTAGGTTCATATCTCTGACAATCACAAACATTAAATAACCATTTCCAATTATTCTTTTTTGCCAAAGGACAGAATACATTCTTTCTTAGATTCAACCAATCATACCAAACCCTATAGAAAAATCCTTTAAAATCCATTATATCTCCTAATTATTATGTTGGAACACCAGCTTTTTGAAGCCTCTTCATTAAAGCTTGTAAAGCTTTTTTTCTTTGTTGTAGCCTTCTTAATCTTCTCTGTAAAGCAGTAGCTTGAGAAGTAGCACCTCTCTCAATATGATACCTAATCCTAGTTCTCAAACCATCCATTCTACTATCAATTGAATCAATCATAGCCTGAGCTTGTGCTGGTGTTTCTGGAGATGCACCACCTCCACCACCACCTGCTCCACCACCTGAACCTGAACCTCTTCCTCCCATATTAATTCTCCTCACTATTTAATTTTTCTGTTCTATAATAGTCCCAAGGAATCCACTCAATGTTTCCATCAAGACCTTCCAACTTCCTACCATAGACAATAATCTTCTCAGGTTTAATAACCTCTAACATCTGATTATAACCCTCTTTAAACAACTCTTTATCTTCATTTCTATGAATTGCTCCTCTTGTTGAAATAGCAACCCAAGAACCTTCCTCTACTCCTTCAAAGCAAAAATCCCAAGTATCAACATCACCCCAACCAACTGTAGGAATAACATTAATACCATTCCTTTGCCAATATAACCCAACTATTCTGTTTCTAAAAACATTAAATAGCTGAATTGGATAAGGAGCATCTCTAAATATTGAAAAATCTGGAGAAAAACAACCATTAAACTCCTTCAGAATCTTCAAATATCTTTCAGGTTTATTCCAAACCCTCTCAAACTGATAATCATCTAAGAAAAAATGAATTGTATTCTCAATCAATTCCTTCTTACTTAGACAATAATTAAAACCCATAACCTTATTAACATCAAACTTAAACTCCTGCTTCTCTATAACAGGAATATTATAAATATTATCAAATACCAAAGGTTCTGTAAATTTAAAATTACTTAGCATTTCAATCTCCTTCAAAAAATGTAATTTTATTTATCACTTTCCATAATCTCTTCTTGTTTCCCAATCCAAGGTTCTGTAATAATCTCAACCTGTTTAAATTCACTAATCACATTTCCACAATCACCACAGATTAAGGATTGTGTATACTCACCTACAATACCTTTTTTACCACATTTTTTACAAGTCCACTGTTTCTTTTTACTTGATTTTGTTATATTACTTGATATTCTTTTTGTCATTATTTACTCTCCATTTTCCACTAATATCTTGAAAGCTTTTTTAAATTTTTCAAGACCAGCTAAAACAATGCTTAATTCTTTTATTGTATACTCTTCCTTCTTAGGAAGAGACATTTCCAAATTTCCAGTTTCTCCATTAATCACAAATCCATAATCATCTTTACCTAATTTTTGTTTCATCTTGTTTTTAAATAACAATATTATCTCCTATATTTAACCTCTAGACTCTTAGAAATATCTCTTGTTTTTATATCAAACTTTTCTAGCCAATAAGCAATTGTCCTAACAGCAACCCCACATTCCTTAGCAATTTCTCTAACACTCTTTTGTTTCTCTATATACTCTTTCTCCAACCAACTCTTACTCTTCCATTCCATATGCTTAACATATCTCTTACCCATAAAAACACCTCATTCAAATTTTTTTGTTATACACTTTTACTTTGAAGAATCCTTCCTCTCCATCATAGTAAGTAAACCCATCATATAATAGTCAATCAATTGTGATGGAAACTCCTTTTCTTCAAGCTCCTTCCTGACACTTCCATAAGTCCTAATCTCACCACCATACTCAACCTTCTTGTTAAATAAATCAGAAATTGTAGTTTTTTTCATTTCACTTTTCTCCTTTTGATTTATTATATGCTTTAGCCATATTCTGCATATAAGCAATTCTATAACTCTCAATACCTTCTTCCATACTATTTATAAATGTTTTAGTTATTCTTATACCCAATCTACTAAAAAGAAAACTAGCATACATCCAAGCCTCTTTTTCCTGCTCAATAATCTCATCAAAACTATCTACACAAAGCCTAATATGCTGAAGCATAATATGACCAATTTCATGTGCCAAAACTGCTGTAACATTTGAGTAAAACATCCTTTCTCCATGCTTGTCTAAAATAGCCTTTTTATTAAGAACTATTTTTTTCTCAGATGGTATACAATAACCTCTTATTTCAGATTCACTCTCATGAAAACAAACCTTAATACCATTATCCTTAGCAATTCCTATAAGCAAACCAAGTGCTTTTTTATAGGTCATCTTAATACTCCTCTGGAAACATCACTGTAAAACCTGTCTGGTTTTCAACCACAAAGAATTCCCAACCTGAAGCATCAACTTTATACATCCAATCATCAGAAGGAGCAGAACCATCACTTATCTGAAGACTCACAGCAGAAATGATTCTTGTGATAAGCTTCTTTGTCAAAGCTTTTGGAGAAGTACCCTTAATTGTCCTACCAGTAATAACATCCTTTAAAACAAAAGGTTCAATACACTTTGCATAAACACCTGCTGTCATATAAGTAATTGGCAAAAGGTCTTCAACTGGAACTAAAAGCCCATCATCTACAGCCTCATCATCAGTATACTTACTAATAACATCACCAAATACCTCTTTAAGCTCATTAGAAGCCTTCTGAGAGTCTTTTAGGATACCATGCATCACTGAGCCTTCCCTAGAAGCATCAAGAGGTAAATCATCCTTCTGAGCCTCTTTATTCAGTTCATCAAGAATATCAGTAAACCTAATTGGAGTTACAATCACCTTACCCATTGTGATTGTATCATTGAGTTTGATTGCTTCCTGAATTGCTGACTTGTCAGTACTATCTCTACCTTCTTCCCAACCACTGACAAAATAAATTTCCTCAGTGTCAATGTTGGCTACCTGAAACCTAACTGCTTCTTCTGGAATCTGGGAATAAATCTGATGTTTCCCATTTTCATGAAGACAGCAACAAGCTCTTCCTTTAGCTCTTTCAGAGTCTAAAAGAGCCTGAGCCTCATCTGAAGAATCTGTCTCAATCATGAAGCTAAGTTTCTCACCAAAGTAATAAATTGTTTGTTTCATCCTTGTTTCTCCTTTTTTGTTTCTCATTCTACTTATAATATAACACTTTTTTAGTCATTTGTCAAGTCTTTTTTTCATTTTTTTTAAAGTTTTTTTCAACTTATATTTTCTCCACTTTGATTTTCCAGAAGGAATGTTTGAAGGTATCTTCATAATAAGTAGTAACAACCAACCCTTTTCTCTGAAGCACAAAGATGTTTTTACTGCAATCTGTACCATAATAATGACTACCACTCTTAACAGCAATCTTAACAGCTTTATTCATCCTACCAGTAACAAACAATTTGTGTTTGTAGGAAAAGAATCTGAAGTTAACAAGATGAGGATACTTCTCTTTTGTTTCAATAAGAGGAAGAAGAATCTCATAAATCTGCTCTTCTGTTTCCTTATTAAAAGGAATAGCCTGAATTTCCTCATCCTCAGTATCTTCCTGAAAGTTACCATTACTAGCCAACTGACCATACTTGGAAACCACAGTATGAATCTTCATGACACCTTTTGACAAATCCAACTCTCTGTCTTCCCAGAAATACCTGGAATTGCCATCACCATAAAAACCTGAGTGCCTATGAAACTTAATTGTCATCTTAAAACTCCTTTATTTGATTTAAGAGAGATGTTTCAACTTCCTGAAGACCTTTAAGAATAGAAACATCAGAAATGTTGCCATTCTGGATAGAAAACTGAACATCTTTAATATCTTCTCTAATGATAGAAAGCTCATCAAGAAGGCTTTGTTTTGTTTTGCTTGTTTCTTTGTTTATCATCATACTTATAATATAAAACATTTTTATGTGTTTGTCAAGTCTTTTTTTTCATTTTTTTTTTAAAGTTTTTTTCTAAGTTATTGTTATACAATACTTTACTCACCAAAGTTTTTTCTGGGAGAAGTTGGATTTCATAACCAACATTTACCTGATTCAAAGAACCAGAGCTTTAAACTGTTATTATGCTAACTATGCTATAGTCATAGTGCTGGAATTGAGAAGATAAAATGGCAACTAGTATAACCATCTCATCTCACCAGCATCCTATTAAATGCATTACAGCTTTCTTAAGCTATTCTCCCAGAAAAAACTCTAAGGAGAATTTTTTATTTTTCCTTCTAATGGGAAGAGCAGGAATTCCACCTGCAAGAAGCATTAATACTTCACAAAGAACTGACAGCCAACAGAGCCTTTTGTCTTTCTGCTTACCACAGATGGTTCTACTCAGATGCTGACCATGCCTACTTAAAAGCATTAATCAATTCCCTGTTTCACTAATGAGTAAGTCTTCTGTCTAGTTGACCTTCCCATTAGAAGGAAAACATTTTATTGTCTCTTCTGGGAGAAGTACCAAGCTCTTGCAACTAAGCTCACTTGGTAACAAGAACACCCTTGGAGAACTAGGGTCAACTGTCAGGGGGGACACCCCAACCACCATCATCATTAGGTTAGCTACTCCTAACTAGGTGAATCATCTAGGTTTTCAACACCTATCCTCAGATTAGTTGAATCTTCCATCCTCTAGGAACTTTTCCCAAGCTCAAGATGAACTGTGGATTAACTCCCTTCTCTCAGAAGAGACAATCAATTAAATTGTTAAAGAACTTACATCTTCTAACTGAAGACAATCACAATATAAAACATTTTTTATCATTTGTCAAGTCTTTTTTTGAAATTTTTTTCTTTTTTCTTTTAACTTGTTATAAACAAGCATTTTATACAGCAAAGTTTTTTTCATTTTCTCAATTTTTTCCATAACTTATCACCTTTTTTGTCAGAAGTGAGAAGCCTCATTTCTGACAATTATCTATTCTTCATTTAAAGATACTTTCAATTCTGTTACTAAATACACCTCATGAGAAGCACCACATTTCTCACAAACCTCTTCTCCAGAATACTCATCATTATCCTTGAAAACAACCTCACACAAAGAACCACATTTAAGACAATTAAAATATTCTTTCATCTTAATCCTATAAAAGAGATTCTTCTTTCCTCTTCTTTTTCCATCTGTTTTCTTTTGTATTCCAATTCAGCTAAATAACCATAATACTCACTTAAATAATCCAATATCTCTTTCTTATTCTTTAACAGTATATGATACTTTCTCTGCTCTTCCTGAAAATAAGGTATTCTGTATTCCTCTATATGTGTTAACCATTTTTCCCAGCTTTCAATATGTTTTTTGTAGTGTTTCTTTAGCTTCTTATAAGCTTTCTTCTGTTTTCTAATCATCAATATACCCCAATTTTTTTATTTTTTGTATCATCTCTTTTTTTTCTATTTCCTTTATATACTTACTTCCATCAACAAGAGCCTTATTGACAACACCCCATCTAGTAGCTTTCTTTCCTACAACCTCATCCATTAAAGTATTACAAGCCTCCATTAATTGTAGTATAATCTCTTTTTCTTTCATACCCAAACCTTCCACCATTTCCTTTTATAATCTGGGCAATCATTATTTCTATTAACCTCTTCTGGATTTCTTGTCCCCAGCAACTCACCATCCTGATTAAAGATTTCTTTTGGAACTATTGGAGTACTTCTGGTAAAACACTTAGCCAAACAAGTCTTTTGGCTATTTGGAGAAGTAAACCCATAAAAATACTTACAATTGCAACAGTAAACCTTTTCTTTCATCTCAACTCCTTCATCTCCTCTTCTGTCATTGTCCAACTATATCCACACTTATTACACTTCCACTCCCAAAGACCATCTCCAGCAATCTCAAACTCCAAGTCTTCCATATTAGCCTCACACTTAGGACAAAGCACCACTTTGGCTTCTATTGTAGGGTCATAAACAATACTCATTATTCTCTCCTTTCATCTATATAGTACCACATTTCACTGTAAACAATCCTTTTTCTCAATTCCAAGGAATCCTACCCCTGTTACTGTATAACTGGTGTACTTGTTGTCTTCTGCATATTCCAAGAAAAAAATCCCCAACTCCTGAGAACTTCTGCTGGCTTTTGATACCAAAATGTTCCTGCAACTGCACCTGAACTTTACTTTCACTACCAGAATCCTGCATCATATACCCCACCTGTGTCTTATAACTTTTATTATGTAAACTTTTTTCTACCCATATCTCTTTTATTTTCTGCAACTTAACTTTTTTGACTAGTATATACAGCATCAATACCCCTATATATTGTGGTATATGCTGGTTTTTTACAGATTCTACCATGCTCATCAGAAACCCCTGCTGTTCTGGAAGCCCAAGCCTGTTTCAGCACCATCCTACTTGACATACACCCCTCATTTGTGGTATAATACCCTTCAAAAAGCCTCATAACCTAAAACATACTCTCCTGTGCCAACAACTTTGCAACTGAGGTCTACCCCTGGAGTAAGCCTTCTTTTTTCTTTGCCTTGGTTTTGGTTTTGTCTTGCAAAAAATTGAGCAGTTTTTGACACCTCATGAAGTATATACAATGTATCTACTTTCCTTCTACTACCTTTTTCTTTCCTATATACCATTCTTTTATACCCATACCCTATAAAAATATCTCTATTTTAGGTATGTTTCCTTTCTATACTATCCTCTGCATTTTCATTACTTCTCTTTTCAACCCTACTCCCTATTTTCTTTTATCTCTCTTTCCCAATCCACATAATCCCATATATCAGATTCTATACAACCATTAGGTATATACAACATTATATCATCTACTGTTATTATATTAGGCATATCTGGTATTATAGCCAACCTCATTTTCCTTATCTTCTCTTTTATACCCATACCCCTAATTTTTATTCTGTTCTATTACACCACTCATCAAAATCATCAGAAAAATTATACCTGCTTTTCATATATGATAAGTTATTGTGTTTAATAAAATCTCTATACCTATACAAAATATTGTTTAATATCATAATACTCATATTACTCTCCTATCTGTAAAATAGTCTATTACCCCTTTTAAATCTTTCTTCAATTGATTAATCTGTTTTTTCTTTATTATTTCAACCAACTTTTTCAAAACCTGTTTTTCTTTCCTTTCCTGACATTTTTCACCAGTTAACAAATGCAATTTTTTCAAAGCCTCTTCTATAAGCTCCTCTTCTTTCATATACTGGTTCATTTTACTTGCTTTTCCTTACATGCTTACTTCCCTTACCTCTTTTCTTCCTTTTCTTATTCCTCTTATCCCTTTTCAAAACAGCTTTTCTGGTAAAAGAATATTCTGCATGTTTGCTCATTTTCTCACCACCTATATCCTACAATTTTTCCTTTTTTTATTCAATAAATCTAGTACATCTTTATACCTAAATCTGTACTGGTTACCAAGCTTAACATAATCCAAATCACCTTTTATTGCCAATTTTCTAACCCAATAATGAGTACATCTTAGCATTTCAGCAACCTCATTTGTTTTAAGCAATTTTTCAATCTCTGTTAATTCATGATAGCTCATTTCATCCTCTTCTTTTTTAAATCCACAAAAAACCAAAACCTCTTTCAGATTCCATCTCCATTCTCCATCTTTTGCAACTGGTTTGGGAAAACCTTCTGGAATATCCCAAGTATTCCAATATCTTAACCCACTCCATCTTCTTATTGTCCATATGCTGATATTCAAAAATTGTGATAAGTCCTTTTGAGACAACCAACCACTTTTATGCAAGGTCATATATCTCTTGCTTTTTCTGTTTTTTCTTTCAATTCTGGTTCTATGTTTCATGACAAAAAACTACAATTTCAGCTTCTTCTTCCTTCCTAATCTTTCCCAAATAAAAAGAAGAACCCAAATTAAAGCAATAAAACCCAAAGCTTCTAAATATTCAACTAGCATTAGTAAAACCTAAAATTTCTAGCAACCTCATCCTCATACTTTATATCTCTCTTACATTCTCTACACTGAAACTTTACTTTCTTTGGTTCTTCATTACCCAGATACTTTATTTTATTAATGTTTCCACAGTAATAACATTTAAGCTCAAAAATATTCATTTTATCTCCTTCCTCTGTTTCCACTTCTTCCCTGTCCTCTAACTTTAGTTGAAGAACATCCACCTCTTCCTCTATTTGCTCTAGTTCCTCTTCCAGAACCATCTCTTTTAGGAACACCTCTTTTAGCCATTATTTAATCACCTCCAAATCATTTTTAAGCCTTATTAAAACTCCATTAATGCAAACATACTTGTATTATAAAGTTTTTGGCTTAGAATAGCTCTAATAGCCTTATACAGGTATATTTTACTCATATTTCAGCCTATAAATTACTCCTCATCAAATAGTTTATTTGCAAAATAACTTGCCATTTTAAAAACATAATAAAAACCAACATCTTCTTCTTTAAACTTTCTTTGTAATGAAAGAACCTTAACCTTATCATCTTTTTCCATAGCCTCTTCCATTTTAGTAAGATAATATTTTAAATATTTAATAAAAAGTTTCCTCTTTTCCTTTCTTTCAATATGTCTTATTCTCTTATCTACCCATTCTTCAAAATAAATAATTTCTTTTCCAATATTATCCATATTCTTATTTCTCCTCATATTTGTAAAATCTTCCAATTCTCTCAGATTCACCAACTTTAAGCTTTTTCTTTTTTTTCCAAGGCTTTCTGAATCTTTCTCCTGGTCTTACAAACCTATGAGTAGCACCTCTACCTCTCATAAAATACTCAAGCTCTTTTTTAGCAAAACTCTTATCTGTTTCTGTTGGAACTCTACCTAAAATCTTGTTTATGTAATATATCAAACCTTTCATTTTTCTCCTTCTCCTTTTTTTCTTCTAGCTAACTGCTCTTCCATTTCTTTTTCAGCTTCTTTCAAAATATTAGCCCATTCCTCATCATAATTCAACCCTCTTTTATGCACTTTCCTAAACATCCTGCTTTTTAGCTCTTCCTCAGAAGGTCTAGTTGAAATACTCCTATATGCCATTACTACTGCTCCTGCAACTGAATTAGCAACATCATCATGAGTATTTCTTGGCTTAATTACAGAATCTTTTCCTGAAGCATCTGTTTTCCTTTCTAAAATAATAAACTGCTTTCTCATTCTTTCATTATCAAGCAATTTCACTTTTTTCAAATTACAAACTATCTGAAAATCAAGATATAAATCAGACTTAGGATTTTGGCTTTGATAATACTGAATCTCCTTCCTCTTAAATCCTTGAACTGGAAAATCACCACCATATTTATCACCAACAATATGCCTAATTCCAAATTTCTTCAAATAATCAGCACAAATCTGTTGCTGATTTTCAATATTATATGGTGGAACTTTTTCATAAATAACATCTAAAACTACAAAATCCTCTTCAACATGAGCAATTGCAAAAGTAAAAGAATCTTTCCTAGCACCAGAAACATCAACAAAAGCATAATAAGGCATATCCTCTTCTGGTAACCTTTCTTTTATACCAAATTCTGTTAACCCCAAAAGCTCATCTTCTGAAATGTAAGAACTTACATCTTCTCTAAATGTAGCCTCATATTCTGCTGTAGCCTTTGACAAATCCCTTCTTTTAGCTCTTCTGATTTTACTTACATCATACCTTGGATTCATATATGTTGTTGGAGCTTGCCAAACTAAAATTTCAGAACCTCTTTTTCCATAATGCTCTTTAAACATATCATAGAAATAACCAAATTTTCCATAAGGAGTAGAAATCCCAATCAACTTAGCTTTTGCCTTCAAAGAAGGTTCTAATGCTGTAATAATCTCATCTGCTGGATTAGCATAATCCTCTGTTTTCAAAAAAGCAATTTCATCAAGAATAACACAAATAGTTGAAAAACCTCTCAAACCTGTCATTCTAGCTGGCATTATCACAATATCAATTCCATTTTTCAAGCTAATCAATTCTGTAGTATCTCTCACAATCATATCTTTAAAATTATCAGCAATCATAGCTTTACAATATTTGAAAATAATTCCAGCTTGCTTTTTATCAGGAGCAACAATAAACACACTTCCTGTTTCACCAGGAGCTTATACTTTTTCCCAACCACCAAATAAAGCCTCATAAGAAGCAATAAATGAAGAAATAGTACTTTTACCACCTCTTCTACCTACAATCCCATAAAACTCTTCAAAACCACCTTTAGGAATATCATCAATGCTTCTACCAGTACATCTCTCATAAACTTCCCTGTCCCTTTTGTTTAATCTGATACCATATACAATTTTCAAGAAGCTTTTCCACTTATCCCAGCTTCCTTTCTTCTTACCTGGAAAAGACTTACCAAAAAACTCCTCTTCTTCAAAAGCTTGTATGATATTTCTTGGTTTTTTCTCTATTAAATTTTCCATCTTAACTTATACCCTTCTAATAATGTAGAAGGCTTGATTTTTCAAGTATTTTGAACTAATCTTAGTAAAATCAAATATCTTCATCTATTTTCTTCATTAATAGCTCAACACATTTATCTCTCTTGTCTTTTCTACCACAAATTACCAAATGTTCATTCAAATCTTCCATACAATTAGACAAAAACTCTCTTTTAGCTTCTTCAACTAAATACAAAATTTCTGGGTCTTGTGTACTATCAGTACTTGCTCCTTGTGTCATTTTCATAACAGCTTTATGATACTTCCTAAGATTCTTCCTAAATATAACATCAACAATCCTATTTATAGTAGTATGTTTAACTCTTGTTATATGTTTTCCTTTACAATATGCATATATATCTGTTACCTCTTTATCTTCCAAACCAAAATTATCAGCCAACATCTCCCTAACTTCTTTTGTATTTTTTTTATCAAGCTCTTCAACAACCTTCCTATTTCTGTAACTTATCCAAATACTATTCACTGAAGGAATATTTATCTTTTGACCAGAATACAATTCCACAAATCTCACAACAACATCCTCTCCAAAATACATAAGTAAATCAGAAACTACAGAATTAGGAAAATCTTTTATAAAAGCCTCTATAGCTTCTTTATTAGGTTTATCAATATTACTCTTCATAATCTTCTGACATATTTCCTTCAGTATCCAAACCAACTTCTAATTTTTCCTCATCAGTTAAATCTTCTATAGACTTAACATTCATATCTAAAAAATCATACATAGGTTGTTTTTTCTCCTTATAAATTAAATAATCACTTTCTTCATATTTTTCACCTTCATATTTTTTTATAGCTCTATTTAACCCCTTTCTAATTCTATTATAATAATGATTATAAAAACTATGAGAACAGGTATCACCAACAGTTCTTCTATTTTTCCACAAGTTAATTATTACATCTTGTCTCATATCATCCCAAAGAGTTTTTATTCTTGTATAATTTTTCCCAAGTAAAATATCAATAATAATATACAATTCTGAAATTAAATCATCCCAAATTTTTTCATCCTTTGTATCAACATATTTCTGTGTTAATTCATTTATTTTCTTAATATTTATTCTTTTTACTGATTTCTTACCTGTAACTCTTTTCCAATATTCTCTAAGTCCTTCACTACTTTTATCCCTCATAGATTCACTTGGAAAAGTACCACCTTCATCTATATTATATCCATTAGAAATACTATTAAAAGTAGCAATCCAAAATTTTTCAGCTTCAACAGCATCCTCTTCACAACCACAAACTTCTAAAGTACCATATTCAAAATTATCTTTTCCATATTTATCTAAAGCTCTTTGTAACAGAATATTAGCATTTTTAGTAAAATGACCACCCTCTACTCTCTGTTTAACTGTCCTACTAGTCATTCCAACATATGTTTTTCCATTAATTTTATTTATAATCAAATAAATTTTATATTTTTTCTCTCCCATCATAAACTCCCTTCAAAATCAAATACAACAGCTTCCAAAAATTACACTTTCTTCTTTGGAAGTTCTCTACTCTCCCTTTTAACTCATCACCAATCTTCTCATCTTGTCTTCTTTCAGTTTTAATTGTATAATTATAATTTCCTATTTCTTCATTTCCAGTACCATCATTAGTAATATATATCTCGCCAAGCCTTTTCTTCATATCTTTTATTCCAAAAGGAATAATCTCAACTGTTATTTTTAGCATTTTTACCTGCCTTACCAATCCTCCATTTTTATTCTCATTTCTAGTTCATAAGAAAAAGGCTCAGCTTGTCTCAAAGCCTTTCTTATTTCCTTCAAACTAGCTTCTCCTGGGTCTTTACTTTTAATAAACGCAACCTTCACAATTTTTCCATACTTAGATAATTCTCCAGCAACCTTCAAAGAATCTAACTTAGCATCTGAATCTAGCATTATATAAAAAGTTCCTTCCAGCTTCAACAGCTTATATTTCTGACCTTCACTTAAATGCTTGCTCATAATAGCTATACCTTTAAAATTATCTGTTTGATTTATCTTTATAGCATCAAAAACACCTTCTACAATAACATGATTGCTTGACCAATAATCTCTTGATTTCTCATACCCAAATAATGCTTCATTTGTAGTTAATTTAGTTTCTCCATGCTTTGGAAATAAATATTTAGGTTCAATCATATCTAAGAAACTTCTTGCAATAAAACAAACCAAATCACCTTCCTCATAAATAGGAATAATCACCCTTCCAAAATACTTACCTGAAGAAGCATACCTAATATCATAATTCCTAATCTCAAATGGTCTTAATCCTCTATTCTCAAGATATTTCAATGCTAATAAATCATTAGTACCATTAGCTCCTGTTACTGGATTAAATCTATTAAACTCATCAATTGATATTTCTTTATGTTTTTGTCTTTCTTTAACCCCATGCCTTCTTCTTATCGTCTTAACCTTCTCATCATCACCAAAATCCTTTAACAGCTTTTTTAATGTTCCTGATTCTCCACAATAAAAACAATTAAAAACACTTTTTTTGATATTCACATAACAATGATTATGAGTAGGATGGTCATTACAATAAGGACACTGAATTAAAAACTCACCATCACTAACCCAAACACCTTCAAAAATCTCATCTATTGTTTTCATGTTTTATACCATCTTACAAATTTATTATAATCAACCCAAAATTCCCTTACCTCTTTCAAGCTCTTAAACAAACCCTGAGATATAGAAGAACAGTATTTGAATCTTCTATATTTTTTCTTTCTTTTCCATATCCACACATAAAGCAAACCGTCTTCCTCATTTATTCTTTTTTCTTTGTCAATCCAAAACTGATAATTAAACCAAATACCCCATTTACTAATATCAATACCACTTATTCTTTTCATTAGACCAATCCTAAGCATCTTTCTATTTCTACTAATGTAAACATATTACTATTATATAGTTCTTCTCTTAGAAAGCCTCTAACACCCTTATACAGGTATATTTTACCCATATTTCAACCTATTTTTTCCACCTAGCTCCTTCTTTATTACCCCAATCAACTCCTAAAGCCAATAATGAAATAAACAAGCTAACTACAGCAAGAATAGTAATATTTAAACTATTATCCAATCTTGTTACAATAAACCAAACACCTAACTGAATAAGCCATAAACACATTCTCATTTAAACATTCTCCTCTTCAAATTTTATCCCATTCTCCCTCAACCACTCTAAAAAACTATCTACTTCAATTGTCCAATCAGAGCAAACATAACCTGCTTCCAATAACTCATATGCCTTATCTTCAGCTTCTTCTAATCTCATTTAAACATTTTCCTCTTCAAATTTCTTTTCAATAAAATCATAAAGCTCTTGTCTACTCATAAAAATATGCTTTTCTTCACCACTACAAGAAAAATCATTACTTTCATAAGTAAGAATATAACCCTGACCAAGAATACATTCAATTTCAAATGAAATAGTTTTATTCATTTTTCTTCTCCTTGCTTATATTTCCATCCATACATTAACAAAAATAATGGAGTCTCATAAATATCAATCCTCTTCTTTGTCATATATGACATTCCAAACTTCTTTCTGTTTTTATATAGATAGTTTGTCAACCATTTCCTAAAATCAGATTCTTCTTCTTCTGTCCATTCATAAGCATAATATGGAAACTCATATTTACCATTATTCTCCACAAGCTCAATATCATCAAGACTAGCTCCAACCCTTTTACACATTTCTTCAAAAATCTCATAAAGAATCTCACCTTTTAAATATTTACTTGCTTTCATTTTCCTTCTCCTTCAAATATTCTTTTACTTCCTTTTTACTCATAGGATACAAAACCTGCTCCTTCCTACTTTTATCAACATACACTGTAACTCCCTTCAACTCATAAGCATATTCAAGAAGCCATTCTGACAACTGCTTAACTGTTGTATTAGCAGGAAGATTAATTGTTTTGCTTATACTTCCATCCACATATTTCTGAATCAAAGCCTGTGTTTCAAAATGCTCTTCTGGTTTCAAATCATGAGCATCAACAAACCAATCAGGAATCTTCCCATCTTTCAAAAATTCTATATACATAGGATGAATAATAACTCTCTCACCTAAAGCATCCTTTCTTCTATGTGCTTTAGAAAACAAAGGCTCAATTCCACTTGTAACTTCTCCTACCATACTTGTTGTACCTGTAGGAGCAACTGTTAAAAGAGAAGAATTCCTAATACCATTTTCCTTTATAGCCTTTCTTATCTTAGCAGGAAGCTTCCTAACAAAACTAGCCTTACCATAATCCACTGAATCAAATGCTGGGAAAGGTTCTTTTTCTTTTGCAAGCTTTATACTTGTTTCATATGCTGTATTTCTAATAAACTTAAACAAATGTTCAATCTCATTATTAGCCTTTTCAGAACCATATCTTATTTTCTTCAGAAATAAATAATCAGCTAATCCCATTATCCCCAAACCAACTCTTCTTCCTTTTTCTGCAACTTCTTTCATTTGTGGAATTGGGTATGTAGTTATATCTATAACATTATCCAAAAACCTAACAGCTAATTTTATAACATCTTCCAAAGATTTCCAATTAGTATAACCACCTGGAGTAACAAATAAAGGTAAATTCAAAGCTCCTAAATCACAAGAACCATAAGCACTCAAAGGAAGTTCTCCACAAGGATTAGTAGCAATAATAGGAGAAAAGTAATAACTATTAGCTTTAGTCAAATTACTCATATTCAACAATCCTGGTTCTGCTGAATTAATCATGTTTTTTAGAATCTTATCCCACAAATCTCTAGCCATTACCTCTTTATATACCTTTTGCCTAAACTCTAAATTCCAGCCATTCCCTCTTTCTACTGCTTCAAGAAATGCATCATTAATACCAACTGATATATTAAAGTTTTTCAACTTCCCATGCTTCAACTTTGCATCAATAAACTCTTCTATCTCTGGATGAGAAATATCAACAATAGCAATACAAGCACTCCTTCTTTGACCACCACACTCAATAGTATTAGCAACAGCATCCATAGCCTCTAGGAAAGATACCAATCCTGAAGACTCACCACCTTTCCCTTTAATCTCTTCTCCTACTGGTCTTAATGGAGAAAAATTAACACCTACTCCACCACCAGAAGACCAAGTTATTAATGAATCTCTCATACAATTAGCAATAGCCTCTATACTATCATCAATAGGAATAACAAAACAGTTTAAAAGATTTCTTTTTAGCTTTCCTGCATTTCTAAGAATCCTACCACCAGGAATAAACTCTTTTCTATTTATTATATCATATGTTTGAGCTACCACAATATCACTTTCATTAACACCAATAGCCTGTGAAACTCTCATAGCCAACTTATCCCAATCTTCTCCTTCACTATAATACCTTGCTTCTGCAACACAAGAACCACCTTTTAAATCACACACAGCTTTACTCATTATTTTTCTCATCTTTCAAAAATATAGAATTATCAACAATCCATTCACCATATAAATCATACCAATTATCATTACAATGAAATTGTGATTTTAAAAAACATTTTGGACACTCAAAAACAATAACTCTATCAAAATTTTTAACTCTTGATTGACCAAAACCCAAACAATGTTTAAAATTTTCTGGTTTTTGTTTTCCTCTATTAAAAAAATCAATAAACTTATACCCACATTCAGAACACTCACCCTGTAATTCCTGTCTCATATAAGAATCCCATATTAATTCAGTTGGACACTTTTTTAATTTTTCTTCATCAATAATTCTTAATAATTTTCTACTTCCAGCCTTTTCTCCATAATTATTTTTTTCTTCTTCATTAAATTTATCAATCAATTTTTTAATTTCTATTTCAGCAGTTTCAATAGAATTAACATCTGTATCATCAACAACTCTAAAAGTTCTAAACTCATCTTTACCAAAATAATCATATTTATTATAAATTTCTATTATAAATCTAATTTTCATTTCTCAAATTCCTCACCTTTATCTCTATCAGTTAAATTATGCTGTTCTAATAACCACCATTCATAAGCTCTTGCTCCTACTGTAAACAAAATATCCCAATATTCTATTTTCTTTGGACCAAGCATTTTCAACCAATCTATCAACTCAATAAATGTATCTGTTCCAATTTCTCCTAACTTATCTAAACCACAATGAGCTTTCCACATTCCTACAACAAACTCATACCAATATTTCTTCTTCAATGCAATTCCTGTTGTTGGGTGTTTTACCTCTTTCAACCACCAAATATAAGAATAAACAGCAATTTTGAAAAAGTTAACTTCAACAATAGGTTCTCCATGCCTTTTTGAATTCCAAATCTCACCTGAATACTTAATAATATTTCCACCTATCCAAATATTACCAGCAATCTCACAAACCAAATCAGTGAACTCTTTATTCTCTTCTAAAGCATATCTATCACCACCACAAACCCACTGACTCTTACAAGCTTTAACAAAAGATTCAAACTGTTTTGAAAATTCATATAACATTATTTTACTCCTCAAAAATTATGTGCCAATGCCAATGATTCTTTACCTTTCTTTGCTCAGTTCTAAAATAAAAATCTCTACCTGGAAACACTTTTTGAACTATCTTAAAAATTCTATCTGCACCATGACCAGGAAAATCCTTTAACCTAAAATTATGGTCTTTACTAACAATCATAGGAATTTTACAAGTTTCACAATCACAAACTACAAATTCAGAATCTTCATAATACCACTTAGTTTTCTTTTCCAAATCACACAACTCACATTCTTTCATTCATCTCTCTCCAAACCTGTTTCCATGTTTCAAATCTTATTCCTCTATCATCAATATAAAAATCTGCAACTGGTTTCCCTTCTCCTACCCAAAAAGCATCATAAGGAATATCATTATCATCAAGAAACTTTTCTATTCTCACTAATGCAAGCTCTTGTGTATCATTAGCATACTTATAAACACTTGGAGTTAATCTGCATGTATGAATCATAATAGTATAACCAGCTTTTCTTATCTTCTTCATATAATCAACTGCACCTTTCTGAAGCTCACCAAATTCAAATATACTTCCTGACCAATCTTTAATAATAGTGCCATCCAAATCAACAGCAACAACCATATTACTATGTTTTCTTTTTTCACTTCTTTTTAATCTTTTTTCTTTCATGATATTATCAACCCACCACCTGTTTTTATTTTCTTTTCTTCCTTTTTAGTTCTATCTTGATTAATAACCTCATTCTTAAAATCATTCTCATTAAATAACTGAACCTTCTTTGTTCCACCTGGAGCAACAGCATCAACAAACCTCTCAACCTCTTTTTCCCAATTTTTATCTGCTCTAAATCCTTCAGCTATTCTTATAATCTCAGCTTTTGAAACCCCAAACAGATTAATCAAAACATTCTCACAAAAAGCCATTTCTATTTTCAACTTCAAATCAAGAAACTGAGTAAGTCTTTTTGTTCTAATAAGAACATTTCTAGCATCTCTTTCAATTTCCATATACATCACAACATTCATAACAGCAAAATCAAGTAAATCTATTCTCTCTTTTTTTACCTTTGTTTTAGGAACTTTATTTTTGCTCATCTTTTATCACCCTTAAAATCAATTTACCAAGAATCTCTCTTAGTCTTCCTTCTTCCATCATATTACCCCTATACAACATAATATCACAAATTTCATTAATAGCTGTATCAACAAAAACACCTTCAGCCTCATTATAATCATTCATATAAAAATTTTTACTCATTTAAAAATACCTCTCTTCTTTCTCCTATCTGGTAACTTTCCATATTTTCTCCAATATTCAGTTTCATATTCATTTCTATCTATTTTAAAATACAACTTTTCATTTTTAACTTTAAACCAAACATCATGAACCAAACCACAATCACAACAAATTAAAGTTAAATCATTAGTTTTCCCACCTAAATCTTCAAGCTTTTGAATAACATAAAATCTGTCTGGATTAACTAAATGTTTTTCCTTTTTTTGTTTCATTTTTCAACCATCTCCCATATATAATAATACTGAGGATTAGCATCTGAGTATTTCTTCTTCTCAAATACCTTAGTTTTCTTTACTATATTAGCTCTCTCAAGGCTTCTAAGCTCCTTTCTACTTAATCCCCTATTAGTTGGTATACTACCATTACCAATCACTCTCTCAGCCTTTCTAATAAGCTCTTCTGTTACCTTTAACTTACCCATTTATTAAATCCTCTCCAAAAATCTTATAACCCTTACCTTTATATATAAAAGAAATAATTATTCTTTCCCCTTCTTTAATCTCATGAGATATAGAAGAAACCCCATACATCAAATTATCAGCTTGTCTTTGTAATTCTACACCTTTATGAAAATCCTTAACTATTTTAATTTTTTCTTCTTTTTTCATACTCCCTTCTCCTTCCATCCTTTTGCAAGGTCTATTATTCCTTTTGAATATTCCAAACCAGGAACATTAACCCTATTCTTTGTGGTTAACAGTGTTCTTGTATATCTCTCACCCCAAAAATAAGAATGTAAAGGAATACTCCAACCTTCAAAACCTTCTTCCAAATAAAGCCTTCTCAACCTAATCAATTCCATTATACCAACCTGAATATTTACCACTGGATTTAAAGCAACCTCTTTTGAAAACTCATATCCAAGTTCTGAAAGATGAATTGCAAAACAGCTTCTAGTTATTTGCATTAATCCATAAGCATTAGCTGAACTAACAGCATTAGGATTAAACCCACTCTCTCTTTCAATAAGCCCAAAAATCAAATCTGGTGTCAACTCAATATCTTCATGAATCTGACACTGAGTAACAATAATCTTTGAAACTTCTACAATCTCATATGCTGTCATATTATCACCAACAGCTTCAGTAAGATTCCTAACCACTGTCATATACTTTGCTATGTGTGGTATCTGCTTTGAATTAGCTTTAAGCTCAATCTCAACCTCAGCCAATCTTTCATTCAAGGTCTTTATAATCTTTTTATCACTATGAATCTCAGCAACAAAACCACCAATTAATCCTAAAACCATAGATGTTAAAATAGTCATCCAAACATTAAAACCATTCTTTCTACTCATTTTTTTCTCCTTTTTTTATTATATTTCCTTTAAAATTTACTTCTCTCCCACAATCTCTACAAGTTAAAAAATCATGTATGCAATTATCTTGTACATGATAATTTACTGCTTTTTTACAACACTTAGTTTTAATCATTTCCATTCTATCCATCCTTTAATGTTTAAAATTCCATAAGCAATAAACACTAAAATAATTGGGTAACTTTGTTTATGAATCAAAACACCTACCATAATTGGACAAGATAAAAGCCAAATCAACCATCCTATTCTCTTTTTCTTCACAACTAAATAACATCCTACTAATCCCAATACTGTGTAAAGCCATTCCATTAAAACCCAAATCATTTTACTTACTTCTTTCTTATTTTCTTAACTACCATACCAAATAACAATAGGATTATTAAAATTCTCCATAAGATTCCTAAGCATACCAAGTGCCATATCATATCTTCTATAGCCTTGGCTACCTTGATACTCATGCATATCTTTAGCCTGTTCAGCCATTATCAAAGCATACAATTTTTTAACATCATTACCAGTAAACATCTTAAAATCATTGTAACCATCATTAGTAACTTTTGGTTCATTCTCAATATCATCAGATTTTTGCCAAATGTAATACCTACTAACTGGCATTTCATTCATAAGTTTATGAAGAGAATTATCAACACAACACAAATCTACTTCAGCAACTTGCTCATAACTCTGCATACTCTCCCCTTTACTATTTGTGATTTCCTCTCTCCAACTGTCAGTTGACCAAAGATTTCCTAAATACAATGTTACATCATAACCCATTTTTCTTTCTCCTTTTAGGTTCTAAAATTTGTTTACCTGAAAAGTATATAAACCTTTCACAACCATAAGCTTCTCTAAAAACCTTAACAACCTTTCTGATTGCTTTCTGATAAGAAGCACCATGAACAGATTCAAAACATCTGTAATTAGGATTCTCTTCATTCTGAACATGATGGGCAATCTCATGAAGAAGAGTAGCAAGCCTTGGTCTTGTTTTTTCCAGAAACACTTTAGTTCCTTCATACAATCCCCAAGCATTTAGATAAGACAAATCTTTGTAAATAACTTCAACTTTTGGAAGACCAAAAATCCCACAAAAAGAATCAGCTATTGTTTGTGAAACTTCTATTGGAAGAATCATTGTTGAATAATATTTTCTGTCAACCATTTTATCCAACCTGGATAATTGTCTTTGTTTTGGGGTCAAACCAACCATGCCTTCTTGTTACTCCATCAGAACCCAATACTGTTAAATCATAATACCTTGTATCCTCAGCCTCAACCTCATTAGGATTAGGATGGAAGAAAGGTTTCACCAAGGTATAAGAATCACCTTTGTAACACTGTCCATGAATTGCACCACAAAAAGCACATTCATAAACACCAGTAACCTCTGTGTAATAAAGCACTCTGCTCTGTGCCTCTGTGGAACACAAAGGACACTCACCAATAATACCTTTTCTCTTTGCTTGTTTCATTGTTTGCTCCTTTTTATTTGTCATTGTACTTATAATATAAAACATTTTTTCTTGTTTGTCAAGTCTTTTTTTAAAGTTTTTTAAAGTTTTTTTCTAAGTACATAAAAACAAACAAGTTATACATGAAAATTTTTTTCATTTTTTTCTGTAAATTCTCTGAAAAATCCCTCTTTTTTACCTTTTGACTCAAAACCACAAGTCTCACAAGTTAACACCTGAGTAAACCCATCATTAAAAGTTTCAACAAGATTATGACCAGAAACCCAACAGCCAACAGGATATATAAATGTTCTCAACAAGCCTCTAAAGAAACAAATCATTCTCATTTCTTAATCCCATAAATCAAAAAAATGCTCTCTGAAATAATTCAAACCTTCCTTAACAACCTTATTCATTTCACTATCCATATCCCAATAACACTCATTACTAATTATTATAAAAGCCTCTATCATACTATCCAATCTTCTATCCCATTCTACTGCACCTAAATCTTCTCCATCTTTATCTAAACAAGCTGGAAAACCATGTTGAATCTCTCTAAGCCTCTTTAATCTTGGAAGAATAAATTCAGCTATTGTAACATCTAAATTCCAAACTTCATCATCACCAAACCCTTTAGTTAATCTTTGCCATTTGTATTTTAACCAGTATTTAAGTTTCATTTCCTCACCATACTCCTTATATATTTCATTTTATAAATACCCCAATCAATCCATTCTACAAAATCACTGAATAAACACAATACCAAAAGATTAATATCAAAATTCTCTTCAAATTCTGTAGGATACTTTCTAAGAAAATAATACTTAAATTTTGGTTCTCCAAACATCTCCTTCAACTTACTAAAATCTTCAGCTTTCAACATACTCACAATCTTCTGTCTATACAATCTAAAAGTAACAATAGGTCTTCTATTAGGAATATGTCTACAATCATCTTCAGCTTGTTGCATCCACTGAAATAATTCACTATCTTTAGAATACAATCCTGAAAAGAAATGTTTAATATCTCTATGTGTTTTACATTCTACAGAAAATGGAAAAGTAACATCAAAGACAAAACTATCTTCATAAGTTTTTTTCAATGCCATTATATCACCTGTAACAACCTTCTTATCCCAACCACCAGATTGTGGAACTCTTCTAAATTCTCCATCACCATCAGGATAGTAAACTACAGTTAGCAATCTTGCTACTTCTCTTTCAAATCCTTTCCAATCTTTTGCCATTATTTCTTAGCCTCTATTATAAAAGCAACATTCTCTGCTGGAACTTCTGCTTTTCCACCATCAGCTAATTTCATTTGAATCCATAACTGATTTCCAAACTTCTTATGTTGAAACTCCTGATAATTATCAACATTAAAAACCTTATCTGGATGTTTCAAACCAATTAATAAATTAAGCATTTATGCCTCCAATTCACTTATTCCATTTTTATTTTTTACTATAATCACTTTATCAAAATAATCCTGAAGCTCTTGAATATGGCTTATCACAAAAATAGATTTCTCTTTAGATTCTTCACTAAGTAAATTAACAACCCTTTCAATTCCAACTCTATCTAAAGCATCAAACACCTCATCAAAAACAACCAAATTACAACCACTAGCACTTCTCTGAAAGATAAGATTCTGTAATGCTAATAGAATTGCAACATCAATCTTCCTTTTCTCTCCTGCTGAGAAACTACTATAATTAATTTCCTCATCACCAACTACCATTTTAACATCAAACTTCTCTCTATACTCCCCACTCTTCAATTTACTTTGAGTATCAAACTGAACCTGAACACTATCATCCATAAGAGCAGATGCAAACTCACTAACTTTGTTATTCAACACTGGAACTACCTCATCAATCAAGAAGCTCTTAATACCCTTATTACCAAACCCTTCAACCCAAAATTCATAATAAGGAATATCAATCTCTAACTTCTTCATAGCTTTTTTAATATCCTTAATACCATTTTCAACCTTCTTTAAACCCTCTTTCTTCTTATCAATAGCTTCCTGAGCATATCCTTCTGCTAAATCTTTCTTATCTTCTAAACCCTTAATCTCTCTTTTATTATCTTTAATATCATCCTCAAATCTTCTTATCTTATCCTCAAACCCTTTCTTCTCTTTTTCAAAATCTTCTACAGCATCAAGAAGCTCATCCTCAGCCTTAATAAGTTCATCTATTTTCTTATCCCATTTTACTTTCTTATCTTCTTTTTCTTTATTAAATTTAACAACCTCTTCATTCCATTTCTTTTGTTTTAAAAGCAAAGGTTTCAAATCCTCTTTATATCTTTTCTTAACATCTTCTACTGATTTCTCTGTTACTTTTCTTCCACAAGTAGGACAGAAAGAACCTTCATCTAGATTTACCAAATCCTTTATAGCCATACCTATTCTGTTTATATCTGAATCAATACCCTTCAATTCCAACTGAGCAGTTTTCAAACTATTCTCAGCCTCTTCCAAATCCTTTATCTTATCCTTCTCAAGTTTCTGAATCTCTGCATGAATATCATTCTTATCTTCAAGCAAATCCTTTGTATCATTTTCCAAATTCTTCAACTCTTTTTCAACCACATTTTTTTCATCATTCCATTTCTTTATTTCAGTTTGTAGTTTTTTTATTTCACTATCTGCTTTCTTTCCTTCTTCCTTTGCTTGCTCTAACTTTTCCTGCAATTCATCAAGCTCATCTTCAATAGAATCTTTTAATTCATTCTTTGATTTTAAATCACTTTCACAACCATAATAATCACTGAGTATATCTTTTAGTGTTTTCTTCACCTCAGCCTGTGCCTCTGAATAAGAATATAATGCTAAAATATCTTCAAAAATTTCCTTTTTCTCCTTATCTGTTGCCTGAGAAAATCTTTGTGCTTTCTCCCCAAATACTACTGCTGAAGAAAACACCTGCCAATTCATCCCAAGAACCCTATCAATCTGCTCCTGTGTTTCTTTCATACCAGAGAAACTAAGCTCATCATTTCCTTTAAATAATGTTAAATTATTTCCATGATTAGAATCTTTCCTTGACCTATACACTAAATACTCTTGACCAGAATCATCTTCAAACAAAATAGAAACATAACAATTTTCACCCTTATCTCTATTCACAACATCATCAGCACCAGCATTTCTAATAGTATTTCCAAATAAACCCCAACATAAAGCCTCTATAAATGCACTCTTCCCAGCACCATTACTAGATGATATATATGAATCAATCTTTTTACCACCTATAAACACCAAGCCTGATTCTGGAAATACATACTCAAGCTTCTTAAAAGATAAAAAGTTCTCAGCATCAAGCATTTTTATTTTCATAAGAATTTTCTCCCTATCTCAAGCAACTTATCCTTATCCAAATCACCCTTCTTAGCACTAACATATTTATCAAGAATATCATCAGCTTTATCAGAGAATGAAATAGTTGACCTCTTCTTCCCAGCATCCTGAAGCTCATATGTAACCCTCTTCCACCTTATATTCTCCAATCCTTTAGGTATCTTCCTTCCAATAACCTTAATCCTAAAAAAATCCTTATCAAATTTAGCCTCTTCATCATTCTCCCAAACCTTCTCAATATCCCAATCCTCTTTTATTTTTATTGTGATGAATCTTGGTGAGAATGAATTTTTAATATATTTCAAATCCCAAGTCTCATCATCTAATATCCACCATCCTCTCTTACTTCCTTCATCACCAAAATTATGTTGTAAAGGAGAACCAACAGAAATGATTCTAGAATCTCTGTCCTTATTTTTTAACTTAAACATGGTATGACAATGACCAAGGAAGCTCATCTTAAACTTCCTCATTAAAAGTTCTGGTGATAGACCATCTGTTGTAACTTCATAACTTCCAAACTTAGTTCCTTTTAAATATTGATGACCAAGAAATATATCTTTATCTGGATTAGTTTTCAAACCATCAATCCACTCCTCTAACTCTTTTACTTTTCTGGTAAAAGGAGCAGTAATAAAATTAGTCATAACATTTTCTCTATCACAAACAAAAATATTTACTTTTGCAACCTGAGAAATAACCTCTAATAATGTTGGGTCTTTTGTCCAACTTCTTAGGTCATGATTTCCTGGTATAATATAAATAGTAAAATATTCTGAAAGAGAAACCATTCTTTCCATAGTTAATTTAATAACTTTACTATCTACATTATTTTTCAAATGAAACAAATCACCTAAAAACCATACAGTATCAACTTCATGTTTTTTAGCACTATTATCAATTCTATCAAGTACTTCTATAACATCCCATAACCTACTATTAATTCCTTCCTCATCATAAGATGAAAACTCTTTGTAATTATGTGAATGTAAATCTGAAAATATTAAATGTTTCATTTTAATTTTCCTACCATAATTTTTTTCTATCCTCTTCCCATTTATTATCTAAATCCTTATTAATACTACTCATAAATTTTTCTTTATATTTTTCTAATAATTCCTCATAAGCAATCATAGAAAGTATTAATAACTCTTGAAACCTATCACCACCATCACAACCATATTTCTTTGGGTAAATATGCTCTTCATTTAAAGAAAAAAGAATATTTAATTTATATATTTCTTCATATGTTAGTTGAATTCCTGCTGGATATAATCTAATTATTTTATCATTATGAGCTTTTTTACCATTTAATAATTTTATATATCCACTTGATAAATTTATTTTCATTTTAGAAAAATCTCCTTATCCATTTTCCATCTGACCAATAAAATTTTCTCTTTGCTAAATAAGCACCAGCAAAAAGTACAATAACTCTTACTGCTGTTTCACCTAAAAACCTCTCTGCTAAATCCCAAAACAATATCATACCATAAAAAACTACAGAATAAAAGACAATTAATAAAATAAAATTCAACCAACCAGGAACTCTCTCATCATCAATCATTTTTTACTCTTCCTAAACAACTCCTCAAAAGGAGCAACCCAACTTTCAAAAGTATCTAGAAACTTCTGAAACCCAAATGTTTCACACATTACCATTATCCTCTCATTCAATTCTTCCCTAGATTCTGGTGGATTCCATTTTAAACCTTCTTGTATTTCTTCATCCTTAATACCTTTAAACTTCACCAACCCATGAATCTCTTTAAACTTAGCTGAAGCCATTTTTCTAAAAAATCTCTGCTCTTTATCTGACAACTCCATATACTTCTCACCATCTGTAATAGCTTCCACCAACTTAACTGCTGTAACTGGTCCAACACCTCTCATACCACCTATATTATCACTCTTATCCCCCATTAGAGCCTTATAGACAGCAAAAAACTTAATAGGAATACCAAACCTTTCCTCTACTGTTTGTCTATTGTCTATGACCTTCTTAATGGGATTATAAATAAAAACAGTATGGCTAAGCTCCATCAACTGGAACATATCTTTATCTGTGGAAACAACCACATATTCCTGATTAGGATTAGCTTTGATAATATTATAAATCAAATCATCAGCTTCCCTTCCAAAACAAGCATATTGTGGTATTCCAAGTAATTCAATACAATACTTTAAATTATTAATCTGCTTATAAAAAGACTCTCTTTCTTTTTTTTCAACCTTAGTTAATTCTCTCTTCTTCTTTTTGTATTCTGGATATACTGAAGTTCTTCTTTTGTCTCTACCATAATCCCATACCACAAAACATTCATCTGATTCAAACTTATTTAAATAACTTCTCAACATAGCCAAACCAGTATACACCATTTCTACTCTTTCACCTTCATGAGTTAAAGGAGCTTGCCCTAAACCTCTCCAGCTTAAATTATTACCATCTACAATAAGTATTTTTTTCATATTATTTTTCTCTCTGAGATTCTAAATACACTTCCATCTTTTCTTTCATATCCTGAGTACCTTTAAATTCCAAACCAGTTAACTCCTCTAATCTATTTATAAAAACCAACCTAAAATTTATATCTCCTCTTTCATATTCATCACTTTGAATAAACTTCCAAATATTCTCAATATCCTCAAGAACATTCTTATCAATCTTTTTCTTTCTTCTTATTCTTTTGTTATTTTTTTCTTCCATTTCTTTCCTCATAAATCTTTGGAAAATCATCTTTCAGAAATGTAGTTTCTGGATTATCTGTAAAGAAATAATATTTACCTTTATTATCAATCTCCCCATGCCTCTTTAAATAATCCAACAAACCACTATATTTATTAATAGGTTCATCAACAGGAATATCAAGGTTAACAATTCCAAAAGGTTTACATACCCTACTTTTCCTAACCAGCAACTGAACCTTAGTTGATACCTGCTCTTTAGTATCTTTGTCCTTAACTGAGCCAATTACCTTCATCCCTAATCTTAATGAAGCCCAATGTTTCACTTGCCTACCACCAGGAACATCTGTCTTATCCCCAAACATCACATTCATTTTGTCTCTAACCTGATTTACAATAATAAGACATATCTGATTCTTATAAACCATAGGCATATACTTTTTCAATCCTTCACCAATAATCTTAGCTCTTCTCATACCAGCTTCATTCCTACCAATTTCTTTTTCCATATCTTCCATACCTGGAGAAGAAGCCAAAGAATCCCATACAAAAGTAATAGGAACATCTGGGAACTCTTCTCTCATTTCTGTTGATACATACTCAACAAGCTCAAAAACATCTTCAATAGTAACTATCTCTTCTGGGTCAGGATATATCAAATTCTCTAAATCAATTCCTGTTAACTCAATCAACCCTTCTCCCATACTCTTTTCTGTATCAACCAAAACTGCTATACCACCAATCTTCTGTGTCTCTGCTAGAATATGACCACACAACCTGCTCTTAGCTGTAGACTCACCACCAAAGAACTCTGTATATCTACCAGAAGGAATACCACCACCTATTACTTTATCAAAAGCAACTATCCCTGTACTCACTCTATACTTCACAAGCTTATCAAACCTGGATTTCAAATCAATCACCTTCATCTTCTTTTTTGCATCTTTACTAATCATAATAACTCCAAATATTTAGTAAAGGAATGAGATACTTTTCTCATAATCATTTCTGATAAGCAATTTTTAATCTCATTCCTTATTTTCATTATTAAATTCCTTAATAACCTGTGCTATGGGATTTCTTTTTTCCAGTTCATTACTAAGATTAATAATTCCACCATATTTATCATATATAGAATCTACCTCAGCAACAAATGTACCTCTATAAATAACTACAATTCCTTCATTAGCAACATAAACACCATCAGGAAGATTAATTTTATCTCCAATCTTATAACTCTTTATCATCAGTTCATCATAATCCTCAGCCTTTAACTGGATACCTCTTTCACCAAAACAATTATATAACCCCATATTTATCTCCTCTCTCCAACAGAAGCTAAATCTTCTGGAAGATAATCACCTTTATTTTCTTCTTCTTTGTTCCACCTTTCTCTCAACTCTATATCTCTCTTTTCATCCTCAAACTCAACATCTGAAACAATTGAAGACAAGACAAACAAAGACTCTGCTATTGATATAACTGCAAGCATTATCCTTGAATCACCCTGATAATCAACAAAATTCTTAGCACTTGTTAAAAAATCTTTAGATGTTTTCAAATGCTCTTTTACTTCTTTGTAATTCATTTTATTCTCCTTAAAAAATTTGGAGATGGATGAGGATTCAAGCCTAAAGTATTTACAGTACTTTCAGATTCTTTCTAACCTCATCCATCAAACACCTCACCAGCTAACCTCTGATTAATACCTATTTCTTACTTTTCTTTTTTTTCTTCTTGTACTCTGAAACTCTCTTTCTCACCTTAGCTGATAAATCCTCTTCTTCCTCTTCAGAATCTTCCTCTTCCTCTTCCTCAACCTCTTCTTCCTCTTCAGAATCTTCCTCTTCAGAATCTTCCTCTTCCTCAACCTCTTCTTCTTCATCCTCTTCTTTTTGTTTCCTTTTAACTTTCTTTTTCAGCTTTTTCTTTTTAGGTTTCTCCTCTTCTTCCTCATCATCATCTTCCTCAACTTCCTCTTCATCCTCTTCCTCTTCATCCTCTTCCTCTTCATCCTCTTCTCTTTCTCTAGCCCATCTTTCTCTCAACTCTTCTCTTTCTTCTTTAGTTCCATCCATCTTAATCTCAGCATCTTCATAGGAAATTAAGGTATAAACATTCTCAGGAAGAAGGTCTACAATTTCTTCATACCACTTCTGAATTTCTTCAGGAGTACCTAACTCTTCAGCATCAGTAGGATAAACAGTATACATAGATTGTGGGTCTGCATCTGGGTCAAAATCAATAAAAATATCTCTTCCAGGTTTTGTTACTTCAAACTTAGAATTAATTTCATCAAGAATATGAGATTGTTTTCTTTTAGAAGTAACAATCTTCACAACCCTATGCCATACTGCTTTTCTAGGAGCTTCATACAGCTTTACAACTGGTTCTTCTTCTGTTCTATCAATCACATTAAAAACACCAATTCTCTTCACCCTGTACCTATTAGCTTCTTGCTTTTTACCTTTCTTAACTAGCTCTAAAAATTTCTCACAAGCAGGACACTCTTCTCCAAATGTTTCTTTAGGACAAACAAAGGATTCTATTCTGTCCTTGTGCTTAATGAAATGCTTACCTGCTATCATATGGTAAGAAGCATTTGTTTCTCCCCTTGCAGGAAGAACCCTAATTAAATTTTCTCCAGGTTCTGGTTTCCAAAATCTCTCAGAATAATCTGTTCTTTGACCTCTACTATCTTCTTTTTTTAGAAGTTCCTGGTCTTCCTCAACATCTGGTTTTCTGAATTTAGCTTTTGCCATTAAATAACCTCCAAATAAATTTTTATTTTCCTCTGAATAAGGATAATATCCAAATCAGTAGGAATAACCCTATAAAAATAAGGTATTCTTTGTTATACTTTAACCAATCTTTCATTTTCTAATCCAAATCAATAATTAACTCAAATCCACAAACAATTAGATTAAAACACCAACCACTTTCAAAATATAATTGCCAAAGAAAAAATCCACCAATATTCACCTGAGAATTAATACCAAACTTCTGACCTTCACCATCATTCATATGTAAACCAAAAGGAATAATCTCAACACAAGGCTCTCCAGTATAAATCTTTGGCAACCCAAATCTTATTCTTTTAAATAATTTCATTTTTTCTTCTCCACAATATTGAAAAATTCTTTAACTTTTTCTCTAGCATTATAAAAATCATCTATAAAAGTTTTTAAATCCTCATCATTATAAACTTCCATAAACACACCTACATTAATCAAGCTAAGAGCATCATTTAATTCATCAAATTTTCTACTATAAGCATTCTCAAACTTTTCAAACTTTTCAAATTCCTTAACCTTATTTTTCAATTCTTTAATAAAATCCATTTTACTTCTCCTCATTTAATTTTTTTAGAAAATATTCCATACAATATAAATTGCAGATGCAATCATAGTAATAATACTCAAACCAAACATAAAACCAAATACTATCACCATAATAAACCTTAATGGATTAAAGATTGCATCATCATCAAGCATCATACCAAGTTTTGCCAGCAAACCTAACAAACATAATACCAAAATACTTGTTAGAAGAATCTTAAAACCTAGCTCTATACTCATCTTAAACTCCTAAAAGCTTTTCTACTGCAAGAAAAATTTTAAGACCAAACATAATAAAATTGAACATGCTAAAAATAAGCATAATTACAGAAAAAAGAAGGTCTTTTATTTCATTACTTCCAAAATAACCTCTATTATAAAATCCAATAGAGATTCCAGAACACCAAATAGCTAAAGACAAAAACACAAAAGCCAAAATAACATGAATAAACATTTTATTCTCCTTTTTCTCTATTTTTTTCTTCATCCATTTTAAGAATTATTCTAGTTCTCTGTTCTCCAACAATCTTAACTGCATGTTCTTTATCATCAGCAAATACATAAGCTTCAATAAAACCTTTGTTTATAATATACTTTCTTTCTAAAGCCAACTGAGACTCCCATAATTCACCAGTATATTCTTTTATACCATTCTTTGAAACATCTCCTGTAACAATATCCATTTCCACCTGAAAAACTTTTTTTCCTTCAACAGCTTTAATAACATCATCAAATGCATCTAATTTCCATACTTCAATTTCTTTAGCATACATGCTGTCTCTTGGAAAAGTTTCTATAAAAGCCTCAGCTTTTTCTTTAGTAGAAAAAACACCATCAATACAATAATCTGAATAAGTACCATGAGAAACAATATAAACTTTTTTCACTTTATCCTCTCCTTTTCTTTACTTGTTCTTTTTTTATAGTCAAATCAACATCCATTGAAGCCCTTAGATTACTGGCAAAAGCAATAAGAGTTTCCTTCCTCTGTCTTGCTCCTTCTTCCCAAGCTCTTAAGATGCCATATGCTCTTTTAGCCTGGATAAGCTCCATCTTAGCTTTCATATATCTCTCATCTCTCATAATAGCTTTAGCAATCTTGGCTTCTGTAGTTTTTTCCATTTCCTCTCTGTACTCTTTGTCCAATTCAGCTTCCAATAAATCCAACTCCATTTTCTTAATCTGATATTCTGATTCAGCCTCTTCTTTTAATACTGAGTACCAGACATATAATGAAGGTTGGTTTACTAGGTCTTCATTAATTGTATCTTCTGAAGCCTTCAAATCCTCTGGGTCAAGGATATACTCTTCCTCATCAATGAGGATTTCTGTTTTCTTTAAGTTAATCATTTTTACTCCTAAATTATATAGATTCTAAACTTAATGGTAAATTATTTTCTTCATATAATTTTCTGTATCTTTCTTTACTTGGATGAGTAATAAAATCATTCCATGTATAACTATAAAAAATCCAAGGTTGATTAGCCCATTGAGCTAAAGGTATTAACAATCTATCTTTACTTTTATTATATCTTTGAACATAAACAACCTGCTTATAATCTCTTAAAATTTTTAATCTTTCTAAATCCTCTTCTATTGTTGTATTATACCCAACTAAAACATACCAAAAATTTTTCTTTAATCCATGTTTTTTTAAACACTCAATAGTTTTAATAACATTATTTTTATATTCAATAAAATCAAATGAAAATCTATATTCTCTATGTTTCAATTTGGTTAAAATATTTAATATATCATCATCACATACCAATCTATGGTCCAAGCCTTGATTAAAATCAACTAACAAATTTTTATCTATAATCTGATTTGATATATTAATGAAATGTTCTTTATCATATAATATATTATTATCAAGTAATGTTATTTTTGTAAATCCTTTATCAGATGGACAAAATTCATTAATATCTTCAACATATCTCCTAAACTTTCCTTCTGCTTTTGGCACAAAACAAAATGAGCAATTTCTAAAACACCCTCTTGTTGTAAAACCATAATAAGAATCACAATCAAATAAATCATAATCTGGAACTAAATGTTCAGCATTAATAGGTAATTTTTTATTAATATCATAAGCATAACCACCAACTTCCCAATGACTAGGAATATTTTTTGGTAATTTTTTTAATGACCAATCAAACACAACACTTACAAAAACTTTATCATAATAACCATTTTTATCTTTCTCTTCATTATAAAGCTCAACTCTATAATCTTTATTTTTAAAATATGTTGATAATTTCATTAATGCTAAATTAGGAAACTGTTTCTTTTTATTTTTCTTTCTTCTTGATTGCTGTTCAGCATCAAAAGAATACATACCTATATATTTATTCATATTGCTTTCCTTAATAACTATGAGTTAAAATCTTAATAATCTCATCCCTAATATAACCCTTGGCATGACTATCAGTAAACTCTAATTTATCAGGAGAAATATTTTCTAAAGAAGAAAAATTTTCTAAAGTAAATTTTAGAGAATTGAAAAAATCTTTCATTCCTTTTTTTTCCAACTCTTTTTTTGCCATCATACAACCACAAATCCAATTTGCACTATTCCAAAATGTAGGTATATATTCCTTAAGACTATGAAAAAACATAACATTTTTTTTAAATTCTTCTTGTTCTTTTTTTGGAATATTATTATATTTAATTAAATCTGAAGGTTTTTTTGGTAAACTTGGTATTAATTCATTTAAAATACTTCTTGTTAAACCTAATTCTTTCATTATACTTACTAACTGTTTATGGGTATAATTACCCATTTTAGCTAATGAATAAATAAGCTCATCTGCTTTCCAAGATTTTTGCATTTCACTTTGTAAAATAAAAAAAATAATATGTTCATTTGCATCTTCTAATGAATCTGCTATCTTTTCTATAGTATATACAATTGGCAATTTTTCCCTTTTTTTTAATATAAATTGTTTTTGACCATCAACAATAAAAAACAAACCTCTATATTTAATAACCCTAATTGGAAAATCTTCTGAAGATAGAGATAAATGTTCTTTGAATTTATCATAAAAATTTTTTTTCAAGTTAGTAATATCATTCTCTGTAAAAGTTCTATTAGTAGAAAGATACCAAAACCTGTTATAATCTAAAGTTTTTCTTCTATTCAATTCAAGAACTTCATCTTCTTTAAATTCATTATCAAAATTATAAGATTCATCTGATAAAAATTTATCTAAAATTCTTACCCTTTCTTTAATTTCATCAGTTAAATTATATTTTTCCCCCCTATCATGATATTCCTTAAATAAAATTTTTACTAACCATTCACTTAAAAGATTAGAAGGATATACTCTCTTATCACCAACAGATTTAATATCTGGAGTTTGTGTTGAATATCTCTTTATTTGTGCATCAATATCTTTATCTGTACCACCAATTTTTAAAGAATAAGAAATTTCTCTTGGATTATAAAGAAAATAAATGTTTTTTTTACCACAATCATAATCACCATTTGGATTATTAAAAACATTATTCAGTTTTTCTTTTGTAGGTTTAATATTTCCTTTTTTATTTTTATTTTTCTTTTTACTCATTTTTCATTCTCCCTTGTAGTTATTATTTGTATTTTCATATCTTACTCCTCTCATCTATATAGTACCACATTTCATATCTCAAATTCTTCCAATTTACCCCAAAACTCACCAATTTTTATATCAATCTTCACTGGAACATTAACAAAATCAAACTCACTAAAATCTTCCATAACCCCTTTAGCCAACACCAAAAGCTCCTCTAGCTCCTTATCTCTAACATCAAACAGGATACTATCATGAACATCAGCAATCATTCTTGAATCCATTTCCCTCTTCCTCATCTCTTTCCATAATCTCCCCTGAGCATCAAACACCAAATCCCTAGCTGTACTCTGAATAGGAAAATTAACAGCTTCTCTATACAAACTATCTATCATCTTTCTTTTAGAATGACCAGCAACCCTTCTCAATGCAGGATTATTAAAATCAAACTCCCTAACCCTACCAAAGAAAGTTTCATAATATCCATTTTCCCTTACAAACTTTTTCACACTCTTGTTAAATTCAGCAACACCTTTATACTTATTCAAGAAAATTTTAATCATTTCCCCAGCTTTCTCTTCTGTCAACTCCAACCTGTGTGCTAACCCATATTCACTTATTCCATACACAATTCCAAAATTCACTGTTTTAGCCTGTACTCTCTGCTCCACCTGCTTATCATCTGGTAACTTTGAATTATCCCCATAAATCTCAAATCTTGTAACCTCATGAATATCTTTACCTGTTCTAAATGCATCAATTAAAGCCTCATCCTTGGAATACATAGCCAAAACCCTAAGCTCCAACTGGCTATAATCAATCTCAACCAGAAAATCCTGACTAGCTGTAAACACTGGTCTTACCCCATATGGAATATTCTGAAGATTAGGATTATTAGAACTCAACCTACCAGTAACAGTAAATGTAGTATTATAAGAAGTTCTAACAGCCTCAGCCTTCTCTTCCATATATGGATGAAGATAAGTACTATAAATCTTTACAGCCTTCCTATACTCAAGTAAATCATCAAAAAACTTATGCTTTCCTTTCACCTGATTCAAAGCTTCTACATCTGTAGAAAACTCATCTGTTTTTAATGTTTTCTTATCTGGATGAATACCAAGAATATCATACACCTTTACCAACTGCTTAGTTGAATTGAAGTTAATCAACTCCTTATTCTTCCTCTCATACTCTTGAATCTTAGGATACTTGTGCATTTTTTCTTCCAACTCTGTTAACTTCTCATAATATTCATTACTCATTTCCTCAAGCTCTTCTTTTGCTATTGTCAACCCAACAGCTTCCATCTCAGCCAAAGCAGAAATAGCACCACTCATTGTTTCTGTCATTAAAGAAAACTGCTTATCAGAAAGCTTATCCATAAACACCTTCACAAGCTCTAGAGTACAAAAAGCATCCATAACATTATATTTAGCAAGTCTTTCTATATCCTCATTCTCTAAACCATCTCTATCAATTCCATATCCACCATAATCAAGATACTTCCAAACCATACTCTTTAAGTTCTGTGGTTTCCATTTCCCATTTATCAAATAACTTGCAAACTTGGTATCAAACCAGAGATTAGTAACCTCAATCATAGCATGTTTTTTTATCCACTTAATATCAAAACCTGGATTCTGTCCTATAAGACACTTATCCTGGTCATTAAACAAAAATTCCAATCTAGTTAAAAGAACAGCAACCTTATATTCAAATGGTGAACCTGGATAAGCTAAAGGAATAAAATAATTCTCATCCTTCTCCTTACCCCAAGAAAAAGCAATTGATAGAATCTTAGCTCCTTCAGCATATGGGTCTAAACCATTAGTCTCAATATCAAATGAAATGTACTTAGCCTTCTTAGCCTTCTCTATAAATTTATCAAGCCCTTCCCAATTTTCAATCTTTGTAAAAGGAACATACTCAATTCCATTCATCCATGTTCTAACCTTACCTAAATCCTCTACAAACTCATCTCTTATTTCCTTATTACCTCTATTTCTCAATACATAAGATGGATGGTATGTAACAAAGAAATGCCTACCATCCTTCATAAACCCATAACCTCTATTATTCAAAACTCCTTTCTTGTTTAAAAAAGCCTTCATAGGAACAGCACCAAGCAATACAATCAACCCATCAAACTCTTCAAGCTCTTCCTTCAAATACTTAATACACCTGTTCATTTCCTTCTGAGATGGATTTCTGTTTGATGGTGGTCTACATCTACAAACATTAGAAAAAACTACATCTTTCTCTTCTATTCCAACCTCTTCTAAACATTCTCTCAAAACCTGACCAGCCTGACCAACAAAAGGAAGCCCTTCCTCATCCTCTCTTCTACCAGGAGCTTCACCAACAAATATTACTTTAGCTGTTTTAAAATCTCCCTGAGAATGAACCCTATTCCTATTGTACCTGTTTAAAGCACAAGTTTCACAATAATCTTTCTTTTTAGTCATTATTTTTTCTAACCTCCATAAATATTTTCCAAATTAGCTCTACTCTTTTATTACAAATATTATTAATTTTTGAAGAATATAAACTCTCTAAATTATTAATTTCATTTTTATCAATGTTATAATCAATCTCAATAACACAATTATACATTCTTTCTTCTTTACATATCTGGTTAAAAATTACAATCATATAATGACTATAAGGATAATGAATTGGAGCAACAAAAGAAGTATCACTTAAACAAAGTACTAATTCTGCTCTTGTTAAAGGAAAAAATAATTTTTTAATATCATCTTTTTTCTCATCACCTATTATTTGTTTAAATCTAGAAATTACTTCCTTAACATGGTTTGTAAATATCCACAAAGGCAAACTTCTTCTAGATAAAATTTCAGATTTATATGATAAAATAGAAGCATTAATATAATTAAAATTTTTATGCTTTTTTTCCAATTCAATTAACATTTCAACAGAGTCTATCTGTTCAAAAATTCTATTAATATCATTTCCCAAATCATCACTAAATAAATTATCTATTAAATTATTCATTTTTAATATTACCTTCCTCATAACCAAGATGTTTCAAAAAATATTTATACTTATACCAAACATAATCTAAATCTTCTGTTGTAAACATTTCTTTCCATCTTCCAGGTCTTCCTCTATATCCAAGAAACCTCTCTTTCAAACCATCTCTTTCAGCAATCCTTCTCATCTTACCAAACTTACATCTTTTAATAGCTTCAGTAATAACATCAATTGAAGCATCCAAACCAAGAAATCTAGCAATACTTTTTAATTCAAACCTAGTATCATTATAAAGCTTCTCATAACTAACAGAATAAAAGTAATATGGATTCTCACCACCAAACAACCAATAATCAATATGATTTTCCCATTTACCAAACTGCATACCATTCATAACAAGATTTGTTAAATAATCATGAAAATCTTCCTGTTCTTCTCTAAAAAAATAATAAGATACAGCAACATCTCTAAAATCTCTATAAAGATATATGATATATGAATTTTCATAATCAACATTATCCCTGAAATGGCTCTTAATTATAAATGGATTCTTAACACCTAACTCATTCCATTTTCCCATCTCATGAATATCTGGAGCTAATCTATCCACATTATCCACTGTTAATTCCTCATTTGGATAGACAATACTTGTTAAAAGATACCTTAACCAAGTACTACCACTTCTTGGGTAACTTACTATAAATCTATTTCTATTCATTTTCAATTACAACCATAGCTTCCCATAAATTATCATTTTCCTTAACTATCAACCAATTTTCAAAACAACTAGTTGAACAGAAATGCCTCTCAATATTATCTATATCATCAGTATAACAAAAAATCTGTTCATTTTCTTTTCCAAACTTATCACCACAATTTTCACATTTGTCAATTTTATTATCACACATATTACATCTTCTAGTCATTTTTTATCTCCTTTACATAAACTGTAAAACCAGCTTCCCATTTTATACCACATTCAGGACAAGTAATAATATTTTTTTCACCATCTTTATCACAATCAAATACAATTCCTTTACCACAATTACAAACAAAACCTATAAACCAATCATCAGCATAAATAATTTGTCCCATTTTATTCCTCCATTTCATCTGTTATTATGCATTTTGCTTTATCAACATAAAGCTTAATCATTCTCCTATCCTTCATCTCTCTACCACCTGCAAGAAAAAAATTCATTTCCTGAACACCTTCTTTCTCTGTCTCTGATTTTTCTTGATTCAAGGTAAGAATTAAATCAGCATCTCTCATAGGTTCAATACTATCTCCACTATGCTCAAGGTCAACCACCTTCCTACCCTTACTTGCTCTTGTGCTTTGATGAAGAAGCCATATTGCAACATTATATTGATGAGCTAATGCTAGTAATTCCTTTGTAATTACTCCCATCATATGATATTTACCACCACCAGAAGCTTCAATTTTAATACTCTTATCTGCTGGTCTTAACAACCCAAGATAATCAATTATCACCAAATCAATATTAATACCCTTCAAAAGCTTCAACTTCTGTATATGAGATTCAATAGTGAAAGCAGAAGCCTTCATAGCTGGATACTCTTTAATAACCAGCTTACCCATATTAGGAGCTTTCAAAGCCAACTGTACCTCTTCCCTAACCTCAGCTTCTCTTGCTTTCAATTCATCTCTTGGAATACCTGACAAACAAGCATCATAAAGAACTGTTGTTCTTACCTCACTTGATTCCATAACATAATGAGCAACATTGAAACCATTCAACAAAGCTCCTACTGATAGATTAACTGCTGTAATTGACTTACCTCTCTTCATAGGACCAAGCAAAATACCTAACTCTGTCCTTCCAATACCACCATCCAAATGCTCATCAAGTAAATCTATTCCTGTTGGAATACACAAATCTCTCCTAGAAGTTCCTTCATTCCTCAGCTTCAACCTCTCATCCAATTCCTCATAATAGAATGTTCCTAAGTCTTTCTGTTCCTCACCAATCATCATAGCATTTTTAATATCATTTACCACACTGGAATAATCTCTTTTCTTCTTGACAGTATTAACCCCTTTCTTCATAGCTTCTTTTACAGCCTGATACTTTGAAAAATCAACAACCTTATCCCTGACATACTCAAACTTAGCCTCTTCACAAACCTGAGCTATTGTCTCAACCATCTTCCAATAATCATCATCTGGTAACCTTGGATTCTTCTCAAGAAGCAACCCAACCTCTTCCATAAATTCATCAAATATAATTCCTCTCTTGTACTTCTTATAAAACTCAATAACAATCTCAACCATATCCTGAAGAATCACATTATCAAAATATTCAGGTTTGATAATATCTATATTCTGTGCTATACTATCAGATTCATACAGCAACAACCCAACTATTCTAATCTGAACACTTTCACTAAAATCAAATTTAGCTTTTTCTGTTGTACTCTTTTTAGCTTTATCTGACATATTCAGCAATTTCCTCATTAAAATTATAATTGTCTTTAAATTCTCTTATCTTCTCCTTCTCCTCTTCTGTCAATTTTACTCCAATAATTTTCTGTTTTGCTTTCAGAACTCTACTTCCATGCTCCTTAATGTAATTTGAAGAATAAATATATGGAGCTTTTATTTTTTTGAATCTTGAAAGCCTCTGAAGTTCCTCATTAACTACATCTCTGTTTAACTCCATTACCTCTTTTATTCCCAGAAGCCTTCTCTCCAAAGCTTTCACTGAAGACAGCATAGACCTATCAATATCACTTTTCTTTGCCTTAGAAGCCTTCACAACCCCTTCTATGTTTATTTTCTTGTCCTTTCCTGAAGCCTTTTGGTTAAATCTCTCAACAGCATTAACAGAAGTTAACCAACCCAAGCTTATTACTCCTCTTGGATGAGATTTAATAAAATCTGGATAGATAATCTTAAACTGAGTTTTCATATATGTTTCAACTGGAACATCAAGCTTCCTACATACCTCAACCACCTTCTTTATTTTCTTCATTGTTTTTCTAGCCTTCTTTGCTCTTGCTGTCAACTTTCTGCTGTCTCTCTTCCATCTCTCATTCATTGTTTCTTCTTTTGGTGGAAACAGCTTTGAATCTAAACCAAAATACTCTCCTACCAAATCTCTATAAATCTTACATACTTTCTTATACATCTCTCCATTTTGATACTTTTCAAATTTTCCTTCATCCTTCATAGATGTTTCATTAATATTTAATGAACCTTTCATTTTATGTTTCATATATGCCTCATAAATACTCTTATTATATTAATCATACAGATATATACTTTACAGTATATATATAAGTCTTTCAATGTCGCACTTTCTATACTTTGATAACTACTTAGTCAAAATGCATTTTCTATACTTTGGTATGTTTACTAGCCCTGATAATAAAAACAGCATTTCCTCTTGTAGAAGTTTTACCTACTTTATCTATTAAAACACCATCTAAAGCACTTAAAGCATTATAAACTGTTCTTTTTGACAAACCAGTATACTTGCTTAAATCTTTTAATGATATAGAAACTGCATCTTTACCATTTTCAAGAAACCCACAAAGTACTATAAAAACTGGAAGAGCAGAAGAATGAATCTTTCTAAAATAAGATAGATTTAATCCTTCAAGACCTCTCAAAAATTCCTCATTGAATGTTACATCCATCCTCTTATTCCTTATTTACTAATAATCTTTTGTTCTAAAGTTTCAAAACTTATTCCTTGATTTTCAAGAAAGTTTTGAATATGATAAATAATAGAATAAGGTCTTTTATACCAAGTACCAACCAAAACCATATTCTCTAACTCTTCTTTAGGTCTACCAAGCAAATCAGGAAGAGCATAAACACAAACACAATTCTCTTCTTTTAACTTGTTGTAGACAATATAAAGTTTATACTGGTAAGTATCACCAGCTAATATTAATTGTTTCATACCTCTTCTTCCTCTATATTATATCTTTGTTTAATATACTGTTCCATTAATTCTAGAAATTTTTCAAAATCATATTTATCTTCTGGATTAATAGAATCCCAAAGCTCTTGTAAAAGTACAACATCAACTCCCATCAATTGTCTTTTCAAATCCCCAAGAGTTTCCATTTTAATAGAATGTATTTTTAAAGCTAATCTGGTCATTTCAGTTCCAGAAATCTTAAACCCCTTTTTCTGATACTTTATTGTTCTGATTAAAGATGAAAATGGGTATTTGCATTTAGAATTAAAAACCAATATCTTCTCAGCAAGATGCCTCATGAAATCCTCATGAATAGTAAATAATTTATATCTGAAAGAATAAACTCCCATGCAGATAGTAAAATCAAAACCACTAATAATATCAGAAATAGGTTTATTTATAAAATTACTATGGCAAATTAATTGATATATTTTATCTTTATATTTGTAAGTATCTGCTGATTCAGTTCTAACAATAAGCTCTGCTTCTTTTTCAAACCAAGATTTAGCCATTGCAAAACTTGAAATATTCCTGAAATATAAATCATAATCTTTAATAAAGCTTCTACTAAATACTGAAGTAATAGCTCCACCAGCAAGATGAGCATCTGTGTTTTTAAATAATGTTTTTAATTCAGAAGGAATATTATTAAGAAGGATATATTCCTCTTTTGGAAATAATTCTTCTAATAGTTTTGTTTCTTTCATTTTTTCACTCCATTTAAGTTTTTTTCTTTTCTTTCTTTCCTCTCAAGCATTATATCAATAATTTCTCTCTCACTAATAGGATAAAAATTATGAACATCAACACCAACATCCATAGCAAAACCATAATCTGGTAAGTTACCATGACTATGACCATGTAGATGCCAGCTTCCATGACAAGAAGCTCTCCAGGTTTTCATAGGATAATGGCATAACATAGCTCTATAACTATTTCCATTATCAACAAGCTTAATATAATCTAAATCAACCACCTTAGCAAACTTCTCTAAATGCTTTTTTCTTAAATTCCTCTCATCATGATTCCCAAGAATTAGAATTATAGTACCAGCCAACTTGTCAATAATATCTTCAATCTCATGACCATCACCTTTATTAGGAAGAGCAAAATCCCCAAGATGATAAACTACATCTCCCTTGGAAACAACCTCATTCCATTTCTCAACCATAAAACTGTTCATAGCCCAAACATTCTTAAAAGGTCTATAACAAGCTTCAATAATACTTTTATGATTGAAATGAGTGTCTGCTGTAAAGAATTTCATTTAAACAACTCCTTTGTCCACTTCCAAATCTTCTTGAAGAACCTGAGAATCTTTTCTATGAGAGTGAGATTCCTCACTGTGAATCTCACAATAACTGTATCCTCAGCTTTATGCACCTGTATGTTCTCCCCAAATCCTAACAGTAATTTCATGTTGACCAAGAAGATTAACATCATTTGGAAAAAAGAAATCAATCATAAAACCTTGTTGCTGTTCTCCACCAACTGTAAGATGCTGTTCTTGTGGTTTATAAACAACCTCAACACCTGCTGGTAAGTTTAATGCTTCAAAATAAACTTCTCCAGCAAAATTCTCAATCTTCTGAACCTCAAAAGCAATATAAGCCCAATCTCCAAGCCTAACAATTGCTTCTGTCAGATTAGGAACTACTTTTATATCAGCAGGAGCTAATACATTAAAAGTAATTGTTGCAGAATCTTCAACCATTTAATCCCTCCATTTTTCTTATTTGATTTATGCCTTTTCTGACATAATCATTAACTGTTTTTGATGTAACAGAAAAATATTTAGCTATCTCTTCTGTTTCCCATTCATTAAAATATCTTAATATAATAGCCTTTCTATATTTCTCATTCTTAATCAAACTGAGTAAGTACTGAACATGCAACCTGTCTTCAATCTCTTTAATTCCATCCTTTTCATTGTAATATAATACTCTGTTATGTTCTGGTTCTGACCAATAAAAATCATCATCATAATTTTTCATAAAATAACTATCATATTGAACTTCTTTCATTTTATACTTCCTTCTTAAATAGTCAGTAATTTTATTCTTTGTTATTTTGTAAATAAGAGTACCAACATCACTATTACCTTTAAACTCAATCTCATGTAATGCAAGAAGTATTTCACTAAATATATCTTCAGATTCTGGATAATAAACTAGACTCCTTACCTTTCCTCTTATCACATTCCAATACTCTTTTAAGATTTTTAATTGCATCTCTAGATTCCTCATCCTTTGTTTTTATTTCACCAAATTTTATATCAGCCAGCAGAGTTAACATAAATTTGGTAGCAGTTTCAATCATAGTAATTTGAGTAATTTCAAAAGCTTTTTCCTTTATCCATTCATTACTTCTGTTTATTTGCACCAGTTTCTCCTTCTAAATACCATCTATAAGCCTCTGAGAAGCCCATAGAGCTAAAAACTCTACCATCCAAGTATAAAACCATTAATCAACCTTAATAAATCCTATAATGGCTTCTATCCCAAGATTCAAGATACCCATTCCTAAATATCAATGTAATAGAACTTGTTCCACTTGAATTATATAAAATCTTTGTTTTATATTCTACTCCACCAACATGATAATTAGAAATGTATCTTTCTCCATCATAATAATGACCAGAAACAAGGTATGCTTCTCTCTCTGTCATTCCTTCAGCAAGCTTATTACTTCTCATAGCCTTCAGAATAGATGCTGGTCTTGTTCCTATATTAGCTTCACAATAATCAAGCCTAACCTGTTTCCATGTTTTGATACCTAATGTACTGCATCCAACCATAAAAACAAGCATCATAAGAATAGTTATAACAACTTTTTTCATTTTATTCTCCTTGCATCATCAACCTGAGCAACACAAATATAGCCTTTTACAATAGGAAAAGTATCAGCTTCACAAAAATACCAAATATCATACTCTGTTCTTGTAACACTGATAATCCTAACCTTAATACCATCACCTAAAGTAGTCTCTAAAATTCTGTTACCATCAGGTGAACTCCAAACTGGAGTATACTCACCATAGATTTTCCATGTTTGACCAGTTTGAGCATATTCAAAACCTTCCCAAGTTCTCATCTTTTCACCTTCAGATTTTGTTGGTTTTTCATAAGGAACATACTTCCTTCCATCAAAATATCCTGATAAAAAAACACCTGTAATAATCAAAATCCCAAGAATACCAAAAATCCATAAAAACACTTTAGTTACTTTTGTCATTTTACATCTCCTTTGTAATTAAATTCCTTCTTATATATCTCAATTCTTTTCTCACTATGTTTAGTGAGAAACTTTCCTGTATCCTGAAAATCATATACAATCAGCTTACTTCCATCATCCTTTTTCCTTAATCCTCTTCCTACCTGCTGAATTGTTCTAACTTCTGATTTACCACCAGCACCAATAATTAAACTATTCACTGTAGGAATATCAACACCTTCATTATATATAGGAGAAGCTATAAGAATAAAATCACCATCCTTATCAAACATCTCCTTTACTTCCTTTCTTTCTTTACTGGTATGAGAACCATGAATAAAAACACAAGGAAGCTTATACTCATTTTGTAGTTTGTTTTCCAATATCTCTCCATGTTCTATATATCTCACAAGAATCATAACTCTCTTACCAAAAGCAAAATCCTTACAAGCAATATTAGCAATAACATCATTTCTTTGTTCATTCCTTACAATTCCTTTATCATAAATCTCCAACCACTTCTCACCATAATATTCTAATCCTGGGTAATTGAAAATCTTAATCTCAATATCACTAATATCACCTTTATCAATAAGCTCCTGAGCAGGAAGCTTATAAATTTGCTCACCTGTTAAAGCCATAAGCTTTAGATTAGAAAGCCTGTCTCTTCTCAATGCAGTACCAGAAAGACCAAACCTGTAATAAGCACCATGACAAAACATCCCAACCTTATAGAATGTTTGTGAACTTGCATGATGACATTCATCAAAGAATATTACCTCAAACTTGTTCAACCATTTTTTGGTTTCTTTTAAATTACTTTTCATCAATGAATTAACTGTTTGAACTGTAGCAATTGTAATATTTTCATCATCACCAATAATCAAACTATCACCAACAATACCAACATCACAACCCAACCTCTTCTTGAATCTTTCTCTTGTTTGATGAAGAAGGTCTTTTGTATTAACCAGGAATAATGTTTTAAGCCTTAGAGCCTTTGTAACAGCAATTGCTATCTCTGTCTTGCCTGAACCTGTAGGAAGCTCTAAAATACCTCTAGAATTGACTACAGCCTCTCTGACAGCATCTTTTTGATAGTCTCTCAGAGTTATTCCTTCCAACATATCATCAGATAGTATAAAAGCACTAGGATTAACAACCTTCCTATTATCAATAAACTCATACTCAATACCATTCTCTTTAAGATATTCTGTAACCAGAAACATTAAACCTGTTGGAAACTTCAAGCTGGGTATCTTTAAGAAGTGATACATACCATCCCAAAGACCAGATTTATATTTTGGTGAAAACCAATAGTTTTCATAAGCACAAGTAAGTTTTTTCTCAAGCTCTTCAGTATAATCTGACAGCATAGAATAAACATTACCTACTGCTATTGTAACTTTGTCTTTAATCATATTTCTATATCAAAACTTGTATGCATTAACCAAACAAATGCAATAACCCACCAATTAACCAAACCAGTAAATCCTAAAATCAAAGAAACAATTATTTGAATTGGAGCAATAAGATTAAGTTTAATATTCCATTTTTTCATTTTTATTTTCCTTTAATAACAATAACTCTCTTATTTTTTGGAATAAGATTAATTATATCTTCAAGAGAAGGAGATTCTTTTTCTCCCAATAGCTCTTTTTTAAGACCTTCTCTATTAAGACCAAATTCATGAATAAACACTGGTCTTCCTAATACTTCTTCAATTGCTTTATGAAATATTTCAAAAGGCATACAAAGCTTATCTTCAAATAATTGAAACTTAGCAATATCATAATTTGTCATATCTTCCCAAAACCTACTTTCTGCTAATTTAATAGCTTGTTCTTTTGTCATTTTATATTTCCTTTAATGTAGGAGAAGCAAGGAACATTTATCAGAGCAGGAAAAGGAGTAAAACCCACTCTTCTAAACTTTTCTCCTTGCTCACTTGCTTCTCCCATTTTTGTGTCTTGTTCTCCTTTCATCTATATAGTACCACATTTACATATCAATTTCATCAGAATATTCTGGCAATCCTAAGTCTTTTTTATCTTTTAATGATAAATTATCAAATGCTATTACAGCATCATTTTGAGAATCATAAGATGATATTTTCATTCCTGTTTTATAAGAGTTTCTATTTGTCCTATTTTGGTTAGTTACAATATGATTTAATCTACCTCTAATTCTAATATAATAAAACTGATAATAACTTCTACTCTTTGTACTCTTCACTGTTTCCCTATTCTTCCACAAGTACATCATAACTTCCTGCTTCATATCTTCCCAAAACTCCCTTACACTCATATAATTCTTTCCCAACTGTATTCCAATTAAAGCATCTAGCTCCTCAGCCATTAATCTCTCAAATACAGTATCATCAGAAGTATTCACATACTCCTCAGCCAACCTAATTAAATTCTTTTGGTCAAACCTTCTTTGTTTCATTTTCTTCTCCTTTTAAAAATTCTTATTTCACCTGTTCCTTCAGCATCCATTAAATCAAGTACTGTCCATACCCAAATGAAAAACCAAAGTAAACACAAACCAGCTATGAATCTCAATTTGTCTTTCCCATTTTTTCTAAGTCTTCTATAGGAATTTTATGACTATTCTCCATCCACCATTTATAATACAACTGTTTCCTTTTTGACAAACTGTTAAACCAAGACATAAAACAATCCTTCTTCCACTTAATAAACCTTTCCATTCCTTCATCTATTTCTTTTGACATTCTTCTAACCTCTTCTCAGCCTCATGAAGCTTAACCTGTAACTCATGAATAATACTTCTATACTCATTAACTTTATCCATAAGAGCCTTTGTTCTAGCTTCAGTTTTGGCTATAACCTTTCTAATTTTGTAATTAGACCTATCCTTACTAATCATTTCTTTCATTTTTTTTCTCCTGCATTTCCTGAAATCTCCTTTTCTTCCACTCTTCAAACTCTTTCCTATTCTTTTTAAATTCCTCATCTGAATCTTTAATGTACTTCCTTAGAATTTCCCAAGCATCTTCTCCTAAATCAGCCAGCATACAAGCCCAACTGCAATATCCTTTGTCTATTGAAAGCTTGTTTGCAAAGAAAAGACCTTTCAACCTAATTTCTTTCTTACACTTTTTGCACAACATCTCCCCACCTCACCTGTTTCTGAATAGTTACTGTCCCTAAACTATGCACCATTCCAGTAAATTCATTCAACTCCTCAACCTTAGCCTTAGCTTCTTCCTCATCATCAAATAGATGAATTGTTGGAAACCATTCCTTTTCATTCTTTTGGAACTTGAAGACCACTCTCCAATAGTTTCCTGGTCTTAAAGCTCCTTGCTTTGTTGGATAAATCATCATAGTTCTTTCTCCTTTCATTATTATTATACCATAAAAAGTAGTAGCTTGTCAACCAAGTTTTGGTTAAAACAACCTACTTTTGGTAAGTTACCTCTGTAAAACTTTTTTGAAAATTTATTCAATTTCATAATTCCAAACCTTCTGGTTTTGTCTTTTTTAACAAAATACAATCTTTTCTGCAATCAAAAACTCTGAGAATCTTACCAGTTTTAGCATCCTTTTCTACACCATAATATTTTAATGGACAATTCTTACACCTGCTAAACTCAATTTTCTTTACTGAAGGAAGCCTTCCTCTTCTCTTTTTCTTAGACATAAATTCCCTCAGTTTCCTCTAACTCTTTTCTTATCTGTTTAAGTTCATTTATTTGTTCTTCTAATTTCTTCTTAGCTTGAAACCTTTCCATCATTTGTTTCCTCATCCTCTCTTCTGCTTTCTTTCTTGCATCAATCTTTTTCTCAACAATTTTCAATATTTCTCTAACAAACATATGAATCACATTATCAAATTCAGGATTAAATTCATTATAATATTTTATAGCATCTTGTTCAGCTTGGAAAGCTCTTATTTCTTGAATCCTTTTCTTATAAGGAATATCATGAGAATCAAATCTAGCTCCTTCCTGAGCATCCTTTATATGCTTCCATTCATGAGCCATAATTTTAAAAACTGATTTAACAAAACCTGCAACATCCCATTTTCTATAAGGAATAATCAATTGCATATAAGCTTTATCTGTCTCAATAAAATCAAAAGGAATATTCTTACTTTTAAATTTCCTTGCTCCTTCTGTCCAAAAATTAGAAACTTGGTTTGACCTAAAAACCTTACCACTGATTGAATAAGACCTACCAGCAGAAACCTTAATAACAACATCATCAGTTCTAACACCACCAATAGCCTTAGATGCATGTTCCAACATATCCCTTAAAACCCTATCACTGAATCTTGTGTGATTATAAAGTTTCATTTCCTAGCTCCTTTATTTACAATCAATGCAGATATTAAATCTCTTATCCACAATCATATTAATAGGAAGAATCTTATCACAACACAAACAGGTTCTCCATGAGTTATTCATTTCAACTCTCTTACTGCTGGTATCCTTAATGTATTTCTCAACCACTTCCTTCTTCCTTTTCTTCTCTTCCCTAGCCTTAGCCTTCATCTCCTGGTGTTCTTTCCTTACAGCCTTTCTCCTGGCTTTCTCAGCCTTCTCAGCTTTAACCTCTCCTCTTGGTCTTCTGTTCTTAATAGCTTCTGCATGTTTCTTCCTAAACTCTGGGTCTTTCCATCTCTCTTTCATTCTTTCTGATTTAGTCATTTCTTACTCCTTAATTTCATCATATCATAAATCATAAAGTTTGTCAAGCACTTTTTTTAAACTTTTTTTCAACTTCAACTGTAGCCTTTGCTTTTTCCAACCAATTATCAACAACATCTTCAAGCTTATCTTCAAGAGTTTTTCCAAACTCTCTTCTTGTATAATCATCCAAATCATGATACTCTTCTTCTGTCATTATAGGAATATCAATCTTTATTTTAACTGTTCTCATTTTACTTCTCCTCTTTATGCTCAAGGTCATACAACCTAGCTTTCAGTTTCAGTATTTCTTCCTTAGCATTATCAAGCTCTTCTATCTGTTTCCAGTACTTGTCTCTAAGTTCATTGAATTCCTTTACCACATCATCTCTACTTTCAATTATAGTACTGTTAACACCTTTATAATGGTTCATCTTATTATTCATCACTCTCATCTTCTCACCAGCTTTCTTACCAATCTTCTTCAACCTAAGATGCCAATCTTCATTACTATCTCTTAATTCATCTTGGAGCTTTTTCTTATCAGCTTCATACCTTCCAATCTCATCCATGTAATTTTTCATCTGCTCAATAATGGAAATCCCAAAATCATTCTTGATGATATACCTTGCATGTTCCATGATTCCTTTAAACATCATATCAAGGTAACCACCTTTTTCCAAAGTACCCAAGAAATCCTCTAACTGTTGAATCTCTTCTTGTTTTGTTTTCATTTTATTCTCCTTTAATAAAGTGTAATTGTTTCTGCTTTACTATCCCAAACAATCAAAGACAGATAAACAAGCTTATCTACTTTTCTTATTTGAGCATCATCCTGAAGTTTCTTTTTATATTCCAGTAAATCTTCTCTAAACCTCACATACTCATCATAATCTGTACCAAGCTTACTTAACCTATCTTTAAACCCTTCAATCATTGTTTTATCTTTCATTTTATTTTCTCTTTTCATTTTCATTGTATCATACATTCCTTATTTGTCAAGTACTTTTTTCAAGATTTTTTCAGAAGCACCTAAAACCTTATAAGCACTTTGCTCAATCTTTTCCCTATCACCTTTCCAGCAAGAGATATAAGAAGCACTATTATTATTCTCAATATTCAAGCAGGAGCAAACCAAAAAACTAACAGCTTCAGCTTCTAATTCTGCTCTTTCTCTTGAAACATCTTTTCTGTCTTTAAGATGACCACAAAGATTATGACCTAATTCATGAAAGAAACAAGCAACCATTTGAGCTTTATTTTTTCTTTCACAAAGTACAATCTCTTTACCATTTGTCCAACCATCAGCAACACCCTGAGAGATTCTTACTGGAAAACCAAACTTTTTGCCAATCTCTTCAACATTAGGAAGCTCACCATTTGCCTTTACATTATTACCACCAATATCCAAAGCTTCTCCTTCTGTTTGTGAAACATCAAAAACTGGAACTGAAGTGAAACCAACCAGCTTATCAATCTCTTTCTCTTTTGTCTCAACCACATTTCCATCAGCATCTTTAATCTCTTCAACCTTCTTTTCTTTTTTGAAAATAGGAGCAAGAATCCAAAGAGCCTTTTCACCTTTTCTTACAAACCTTTTGTGCTTTTTAATCCACTGTTTGAAACCAGCACAAAGAGTAGCTTTAGGTTTCTGACACCAGATGAGAAGAAGATTATAAAATGAATAATGATGAAACCCAGCACTCCAATTTCTAGCAAACTCTTTAAGCTTCTCAACATCTGTAATTAGATTAGAAGCTAACTCATTGAGTTTTTCCTGAAGAACCTTTTTTCTTTCCTTAGAACCAAGTTTTGAAACATCTAACATTTCTCTTTCTCCTTTTTTGTTTGTTTCTTTTTCTTTTCTCATTGTTTCTACTTATAATATAAACCATTTTTAGTCATTTGTCAAGTCTTTTTTTCAACTTTTTTTCAACTTTTTTGCTAAGTTATTGTTATACAATGATTTAAGTATAAAAATATTTTTAAAAAAATTTATAGAAATTCCTTGATTTTGGATAAAATTACAAAATTTTCATAAAATAAGGAATGAATTATTCCTGGTTATGACTTTGATACTTGTGTTTCTTTCTCTTCTTTCTTTGCTCTTGAGCTTTAGCCTTCTCAATTTTTATTATCTCATCTCTGACAACTTTTAAATAATTATCAAAATCAGATTTTATATTTCTTGTATGATGAATCAGATTCTCATAAGGAGTACCTGAACCTATCATCTTTGCATAATGCATACCTAATTTCTTTTCTAATAATTTGTTTCTCTTTCTCAATTGCTCTAACATTACATTTAAAAATTTAACTTGGTCTAAAATAATCTGCTCTTTTTGAATTAGGTTTATATCCATAACTACACCTTTCCCTTAGAAACAAAATTTAATAATCTGTAGAATTAAATTCAAACTCTCTGGATTAAAAAATAAAAACAATATAACAATAGCTATACCAAAAATAAGTATTCTCTTGTAAAGCTTTTTTAATAAACTCTTAACACTTTTTACTTCAGCTTCCAAACAAGATATATCATTATTGATAAGCATAAAAACCAAAGTAGCCAATCCATCAACCTTATTATCTAAAGAACTCTCAGATTGAATCTTTTCAATAAGTAATTTATACTTATTATCAGCTAACCTTGAACTATCTAAATAATCATTAAGACTTAGAGTTTTCTTCATCCTTTTCCTTCTCTCCTTCCTTTATATATATAATTACACCTTCATATCTTGGCATCAATTCTGTCTTTACAGAACTCATTACTTCACCCTTTAAACCTTCTTCTTCTAGAATCTCATTAATCACTTCATTAATTTCCCTTGTATGTTTAATTGTAAGTTCATTTAAAAGCCTTCTTTGTGATTTTTTAAATTCAACCTTTTTTTTAACTATTTTCCCTTCTTCTTTATTTACCTTTGTTTTAGGAACATTAGTTTTTTTCTTTGCCATTATTTAAGCCTCCCATTATAAATCATTATCTATTTCACTATGTAAAGAATCTAATAACTCAGATTCTTCATCACTAATATTCTTTTTATTCTGAACTGCATTAATAATAAAAGTTTTAATTCTTGCTCTTGTTAAATTTCTAAGAAAATCTTTAAACTCTTCCCAATCAGAAAAGCTCATAATTTTTCTTTTAAAAGCATTTTTAACAATCTCCAATTTTCTTTCATCTTCTAAAGCCATTTTATTTTTCCTCCATTTTATGCATAAGCCATTTCATGTTCAGTACCACCACCATCCTGGAAATAAAGTTTATTATCACTCTTTGTATACAATTTTCCAACTCTTGCAATAGCAGAAGGAGTTGTAGTTTCTGCCATAGCAAGAACACCATGTTGAAGATAAAAATACTCACCAAATTGAGTAGCTATTCTTAAATTACCCGAGGAGTCTTGAACAGCAAAACCAAGAGAACATGGTGTAATATTACCTACATCTGTTGGGTCATCTTGCATTTGGCATCTTATATGACCAGCTAAGACATAATCACTTCCATCATAGGCATATATATCATTCCTATAAAGTAAATCTCCATCTGCAACAGCAGATATAGAGCCAACAGTTCCTCTTGCTCTTCTTGTTAAAATTTGAGGAGATTGCCATTGGCTAGTTGAGGTTATAGCTGTCATATAAATAGGGCATAAAGCACTCTCAGCTTGCATATCAATTAACTGAGTAGGAGATTTCCCCAACCCTATCCCATTAGCCATTATATTGCCATTAACCTCAAGCTCATCACCTGGAGTATTTGTACCTATCCCAACATTACCATTTCCTAAATCCATAACAAGAATATTATTAGATACAAAACTTGTACCAGCATCAGCAACAGAAGCAAATTTTCCAATACCACCATCAACATCTAGCTGTAACCATTTATCATTAGAGCCACCACCAGTATCAACAAGATTTAAATTAGCTCCTGTAGCACCTGAAGCAACCAATCTACCATCAGCACTACTATCTAAAACATGAAGAACTGTACCACCAAGAGAAGCAGAAGCAACTGTAGCAGGAGTATTTGTACCTATTCCAAAATCCCCACTAACTAATCTCATCTTAGCACTAACATTCTCCATAAAAATTATATCTTTACCAGAACTAGCATTTAATGTTGTATGGTCATTAGTATTAACATTTAAAGCTCTTATGTAGCCAGTATCACCAACATCTCTAAAATAAATTTTAGCATCATTTGGAGCATAGTAATGACCACCAGTTGTAAATATATTTCCACTTGTGCTTAAATTATCAGTAGCATTTGTCCAATCAATATGCTCATCAGCAACATACCCAGCAAGTTCATCATGGTTTCTCCATATCAGATTTCCACCACCATCTGTGCCTAAAGCCTCATTAGCACCTCCATCTGCATCAGGAAGAACCCAAATCTGATTCCCAGATAAAGCAGGAGCTTCAAACCCTACATAATTTCCATTATCATAGAATCTTAATTCATTTTGAGATTTAATACTTAATGTTCCAGTAATATCTACATCACCAGATATACTACCACCTGATTTATCAATCTTTCCATCAAGTCTTTTGAGAATATTTCTTACAGTATTCTCATACTCTTCACTAGTTATAAAATCCATTATCTTCTAATTTTCCTATGTAACTCTCCTGTTGCTGACAACACTCTTAATGTTATTAAAGCCCACATTCTCTGAAACTTACAATGATTTTCCAATATCATTTTTCTATCATTATTACATTGATAATTCATAGCATTACAACCACCTCTGCATTTCCATCTAGCAGGACAAGTTTCACAATCAAAACCACTTCTTGGGTCAGGATACATATGTTCTCTTCTCAAACTTCTCCATTCCTTCAACTTGTCATAATCCCAACCTTCCCAAATATCTCCAATCTTCAAATCAGGATTATTAAAATCAGCATATCTCTGACAAGCATAAAGCCAACCATGAGCATCAATGGCTACAGTATTTCTTGCAATTCCACATACTGTTCCTGTTTGTCTTTCTATACCTAAAGTATTCAAACCATCCATTATAAACTTCATCCAAAAATCTTTCTTCCCAGCTTTCCTAAATTGAATATAAATATCTCCCATCTTATCATAAGTTCTCCAAGCCTTAGCCATAGCCTCATCATCCCAATCAGCCTCATAAGCAACCTCTGTAGCAACATTATAACATCCCTTAGAATGAAACCAATACAAATCTTCAATCCAACCTTCTACAGTATCAGGAAGAATTGTTGGTCTTAATTCTGGATTAGGAAAATATTTCAAAAAAGTATCAAAAGGAATATCATCAAAAGAACCTCTTCCATTAGCATAAATCCTATGCTTATTATGAGTTTCCTTTCTACCATCAACACTCAATAAAGGTCTTAAATTATGCTCCTTCATCCACTTAATTCTTTCTTCATTTAAAAGAGTACCATTTGTGGTCATACCCCAATTAATCTTTCTTCCTAATCTTTTTCTTGCTTCCTCATTCATCCAATCAATAAATGTAGTTAGCATATTCCATTTCAACATAGGTTCTCCACCAAAAAACTGAATATTAACCCTTCTCCCAGGATTCCTCTCTTCCTCTGGACCAAGTATAAATTCTCCAGCCTGAGCTAAGGTTTCAGCATCCATTTCTTTAGGAGTTTTTGTAGCATAACAATAAGTACATCTCAAGTTACAATTATTTGTTGGAAATAAGAAATAGGTTATATTATTAACATAATCCTCATCCTTCTTTACCTTACAAACACCACCTTTACAAGAATCATTAGAAACATCACCAACCTGACAGGTATAGCAATTTTCACAATTAGCTTGCTGAGAAACACACTTCTGACAAGAGAAACAATTTTCACAATTATTTAACCCATCACCAGCATTTCCTTGGTGAGTATCACACTTCTGACAAGCATAGCAGTTTCCACATTTGTCAACTTCTTGACTTGTATCACACTTCTGACAAGAAAAACAGTTTTCACAATCTAAATCTCTCAACCATTCAGAAGGAATACCACCTTTCTTTTTTGCTTCATCTAATTGTTCTTTTGTTATACTTGAAATAACACTTTTTTCACAAGTATAACAACTTTCACAAGTTTCACATTCTTTCATTTTATATTTTCTCCTATTATGGTTCTATTATATAAGAATTTTGACAGGTATCACATTCCTGACAATCATCACATACTTGACAATTAACACACTGACCAGTATAACAAGCTGTTTGACAGCTATCACAGGTTTGACAAGCATTACAATCCTGGCATGTAGCACACTGACCAGTATAACAAGCTTCACAAGAATCACAATTTTGGCATGTATTACATGACTCACAAGCATCACAGGATTGACAACTAGCACATTGTTTTACCACACAATCCTGACAACTATCACATACCTGACAGGATGAACACTGACCAGTATAACAAGATGTTTCACAACTATCACAGGTTTGACAACTTACACAGGATTGACAACTTGGACACTGACCAGTATAACAAGCTTCACAAGCATTACAGGATTGACACACATTACACCCTTCACAACTATCACAGGTTTCACAAGCTACACAAGTTTGACAAGATGCACACTGACCAGCTTCACATACTTGACAAGCATCACATTTTTCACAAGTATAACAAGTTTCACAAGTAGAACACTCACCTGTATAGCAAGCCTCACAAGAATCACAAGTTTGACAGGTATTACATGATTCACAAGAATCACAGGATTGACAAACAGCACATTGACCAGAATCACAAGATTCACAAGTATAACAATTCTGACAACTAGCACATTGACCAGTATAACAAGCTGTTTGACAGCTATCACAATCCTGGCATGTAGAACACTCCCCTGTATAGCAAGCCTGACAAGCATTACAAGCTTGACAGCTTCCACAAACTACAGAATCACATACTTCACAAGTATTACATGACTCACAAACAGCACAACCCATTATTTACCTCTTTTATCCTTGGACAATATCACATACCTCACAGGTATAACAATTTTGGCATGTATTACAGGTTTGACAAGAAGTACATTGACCAGTATTACACTTTTCACAACTATCACAGGTTTGACAGGTATTACAAGCCTGACAACTAGAACATTCTCCTGTATCACAATTTTGGCATGTATTACAGGTTTGACAAGAATCACAAGATTCACATAAAGTACATTCATTAGAATAACAATCCTGGCATGTATCACAACTTTGACAACTGGAACACTCACCTGTATCACAATTTTGGCATGTATTACAGGTTTGACAAGAATCACAAGATTCACAACTGGAACACTCTCCAGAATAACATTTTTGGCAACTATCACAATTTTGGCATGTATTACACCCTTCACAAGAATCACAAGATTCACAAGAAGTACACTGACCAGTATAACATCCTAATTGACAACTATCACATTCCTCACAACTATCACAAGTTTGGCATGTAGCACATTCCCCAGAATCACAATCCTGGCATGTATTACAGGTTTGACAAGAATCACAAGTTTCACAAGTCCCACACTGACCAGATTCACACTCCTCACAACTATCACAAACCTCACAACTTGAACACTCACCAGCATCACACTTTTGACAATAATAACAAGATTGACAAGAATCACACTCACCAGCATCACACTTTTCACAGGTATAACATGAAGAACATGAGCCATCTTGCTCCACATTACAGGATTGACAGGTATAACATACCTCACAAAACCCTTCACCAGCAGATTGAAGGTCTTCAATAGCAATAACCTTAACCTTACCATCAGCCAAACTTTTATTTAATTCTAATATCCTATAAGGTTCTTCATCAAAAACAGTAACAGTTCCTTCCTTCATATATCTTGTTTTATTGAATATAATTTTTTCAGCAGGTCTTAAATTAAATATCCTTGTTGGAAGAACCACACTAACCTTCCTTTGTGGTTCATTCAATAAATCAAGATAAAAATCACCTAAATTTTCAGCATCAGCCTCATCTTTCAATGTTGTTGTAATAGTCTTTGTGTTAACTTCATCATACTTATATTCAACATCACTATCAGTTCTCACTGTTTTTGCATAAGACTCATCACCAGGATTATGATTATATCTAACCTTTATTTTATTATGAATATTGGAAGTATCATAAATAATAGAAAACTCATTATAGTCTTCATCAACAAATCTAGGAGTAGAAGAACTTGTTCCTGTTACATACCTAAAAGCTCCTATTTTTCCATTAGTCAAAGGAATAACATGAAATAGAGATGATTGCTGAAGAAGCCTAACATACTCAACACAAGACCTTCCAACATTAATATACAATTGATGGGATTGAGTTCTTCCACCTTTTAAATCAAGAAATGATTCAAGGTCTATTTGACTAGCATCAATATCTGAATAATTAACAAGAATATCATAAAGAATATCAGCAACATTATCTGAATAAGTTCCATCTTCTATATCACACTTCTTCCCTTGAATATCACAAGTTATTAATGAATCTCCTGGGTCAGAAGAAAGAGTAAACTCACCATTAGCCAAATCAACTGTATAATCAACACCACCACCAGTAAGAGCAGTACCATCTTTATAAACATCTAAAATATCTTCTATTTCATGATTAGCAATCTTATATTCATATGCTGTAGTATCTATACAAATTGGAATAATTCCATATATTTCACCATAAGCAATAGGAATAGGCAACCCTTCTGCACCAGCTTCTAAATTAGCATAATTGCTTATCCAATATTTAGTAGCAGGTATTTCTTTATAGATTAAAGCCTTAACATCAGTAACATCTATTGAAGCAAACTCATCACCAACCATAGGTTTTCTAGTTTTACCTGTAAAGATAGTTTCAAAATCCTCATAGTCAGAACCCTTAGCTCCATACCTAATAGTAATATCTTTCTTATACCATAAATAATTCTGAATCTGAGAATACCACCAACCATCATTTATAAATCTAATAGTTCCAAATTCCATTCTTACAGAACTATTATAATAATCATCAACAGCCTGTTGAATAGAAGGAAGAGAACCAGAATAAAGAAAAGGAATATAATAATTATCTTCTCTATATATTGTCAAAGAAGCATCATCAAACCAATTAGAAGAATTAGCATCTGTCCCCTCAAACTCTATAGTGTAATTAGTATAATCATCATGAGCATAAAATTCAAGTTCATATTCTGTCCATTCAGCATTAGAATTAGCTAAAGATATATTAGTAGCTCCAGCTTGCCAATCCCCACTAGAATCAAGATAAACATTACTAGCTGAATCTTTTATTCTTAAAACTGAAGTAATTCCAGCACCATCATGCCTGTATCTAAAAGTTATTTTGCACTTACCACTTGGTTTTAAAATAATATTTTGTAAAATACTAGCATTGTTTCCACTTCCATCTATATCTATTCTTACAGAATATCCACCAGCATAAACAACACTACTGTCTCTATTTACTGTAGAAGTTCCAGCAGTAGTTTCTGTATAATTAGTTAAATCAGTAGAAGAATCCCAAAGTTCAAAACTACCATCTGTTAAAGCCTCTTGTTCTCTTGCAAATACAACTTCATTACCATCTCCAAATTGACTATTACAAATATACCTATAAGAAAAAGCAACAATCTTATAATCATAATCATCACCAGTTTGGCTTCCTGGGTCATCACTTCCTGAAGTATGAAGATATAATTTCTGATTTTCAAAATCATAATAAAACCCACTTGCATTACTATTTAATTCTGTAAGAGTAAATCTTTCAGTATATTCACTTCCATCTTCAGTTACTTTATTAGGAACACCAACATCATAATTTTCAGTATACCAACAATTAGTATAAGTTACATCTTGTACCCAAGTAGCATCTTCTATCTCATCACCAACATTAATTTCAACAAGAAACAACTTGAAACTATCTGTTAGTTTTATAAAATCAGCAAACTGCATCTAAATATCCTTATAAAACACCTGTATAAGCCTCTAAGAAGCCTTCTAAGCCAAAAACTCCACCACACAAGTATAATTGCATTACCTAAGTTCCTCTAAATCAATATTAAGAGTATAAAAAGATTCTCTCACAAAATGTTTATACCTAATAGGAGTAGCAACCCTACAATACATTCCTGTTGTAGAAGCATTATCCCTATCTCTCACAAAAAATATATCCTCTGTCATTCCAATAGAATCCCACATAGTTTTAAAATTAGCTAAATCTGTATCAGTAATATATTCAAAAACATAACTTTCATAACCATATTTTGTTTTTTTATTTGAAGACAATTGACCACCATCAGAAAACATAATTGTAGATGGGTCTACCCAATCAACACTATAATCTCTTCTGCAATTAACAGTAGGAGCAAAATAAGTACCAAGAAACACCCTACCTAATTCAACATACCCATCTGAATTATCAACATCATTTATATAAATTCTCCACCATCTTTTACTCTGAGCAGATGATAAAAACTTAAAAATAACATCATCAGTAATAGAAATAGTTTCATCAACATCTGGTGAACTCCAAGAATCAGCAGTATGACCTTGTAGTTTTAAAGTAGCTGAACTTGAAAGATTATGATACCTTATAGCAAAACTGGTAATACTTTTAGCTGAACCAAAATCAAATTTCAACCATTCTTCACTATGAATCCTCATATTATCTGCTGTAAAAGAATCTGCTCCACCATTATCATCAGCAGAATCACTATAACCAATAGTACTAGCAACACTTGTAGTTTTATTAGTTCCTGTATTCCATCTTAAAGTAAAATTACCAGTAGCAGAAATAACAAATTTATTATTAGCATCATCATAATCAACTGTATATGTTAAAGCACCACCAGCATCTAATTGAGTTTTAATCTCAGTACATAAAGTATCTGCTGTATATGTTCCTGCTGTAAGAGTAGCATTTATTTCTGCACCACCTTCATCAAAATCAATAGCATCATTTACACCAGTAGATATAACAAACCTACCCCAACCAGAACCAGAACCATATCTACTTCTCCAACTTTTAGTAAACCACCTATTTCTTGTTTGTGTTGCTGGAAAGTTACTATGCTTGGATGAATAAGTTAAAGTTCCTGAACCATCCCAAAGATTATTATATAAAAAAGAAGCATTAGTCATTTTTCATTACCTCAAACTTTTACTCTTAGTTTTAAATCTTTCATCATCACTAGCTGTCTCTAAAAATTTAATCATAAACCCACCAAGCTCTTCAACTGGAATAAATACAGGTTCAATCTTCTTTTCTTGAACCACAACAACTGGAGATGCACCACCTTCTTCTTGTGGTCTTCCAGGTCTAATAGGATTTATATCCACTCTCTCTGTCCTTCCTGGCTCAATGTTAAACTGTCTTGGTCCAGTTACAGTACCATGAAAACCATGTTGTGCTGGTGTACCACCACCTCCACCACCATCCCCACCTTCTTCAAATCTGGGACTAAATGGATTTTTCTCCCACCAAGAATTCATATGCCTTGTTGAAGCTTTTAAAACACCTTCAGCATTATCAACAATATTACCAAAAGTGTTTCCAAAAATACTCTCTAGCTTCTTTCCAAAACTATCAAATATTCCAGCCATAGTACCATTCTCACCAAAGAACTTTTCAAACATCTTCTCTTGTCTACTTAATTCATCTTCTTGTGCTTCTGT
>Ga0180433_10000217_pt1 | contig 101089 bp, 69 predicted proteins | sample SS_ome_8_FD_132980 | JGI IMG/M metagenome (GOLD analysis project Ga0180433, IMG submission 132980) | Hypersaline lake sediment archaeal communities from the Salton Sea, California, USA - SS_1_D_1 metaG | ecosystem: Environmental > Aquatic > Non-marine Saline and Alkaline > Hypersaline >... | reverse complement strand
CTTTAGAATTTACTCATACGTTCAGTCTTTATCAAAGAATAATAAATGAATTTCCTGAAAGTGAGAAAGTTGATGATGCAGTATATAATATTGGTTTTTTGTATGAAGAAAAAGGGAATGCTGACAGAGCTCATCAATATTATCTGCATTTAATTAATCAATATCCTGAAAGTGATTATATTACCGAAGCTTATATGAGGTTAGGCGAATATTTTTTCAATCCTCCCAGAAATAATATTAACAGATCTATTGAGTATTATAAAAAAGTACTCCGTGACAGACAAAGCCCTCATTATAATGAAGCGCTTTATAAATTAGGATGGAGTTATTATCGATTGAGTAAATATCCGGAAGCTATTAGTTATTTTACGAATCTGGTTCAAAATATAGAAAACAGAAGAAACTCTGTGAGAAACCAGGAAGAGAAAAGTGTTGATCTTTATGATGAATCCCTGGAATATATTGCAGTTTGTTTTATGGATTTTGGAGGTCTGGAGGAAATATTAGACTATTTAGATAACATTGATAATCCGACTTGGGGGGAACAAATTTTAAAAGAATTTGGAGATATTTATTTTCAGAAAAGAGAAGAATATAATAATGCTATTAAAACATACAATGCTTTAATTGAGTATAATCCTTATTCTCTTAATGCCCCTGCAGTCCAAAAGAAAATAGTTGATTGTTATATCGCACTGGAAGATGAGAGACAGATCTATCTGAGCAGAAAAAAATTATTTGATTTATATAATATGGATAGTATATGGTGGGAAAAGACAGAAGATATAGATCATCTTGAAAGATCCTATAATTTGACTGAGGAAGCTTTAAGGAATAATATTAATTATCTGCTCAAAAAAGCAGAAGAAAAGGAAAATGCTGAACTCTACAAGTCCGTTGTAACCCTGGGCAATAAATATCTGGAAAAATTTTCAGAACATATCAATGCTTATATGATTCGATGGAATATAGCTTTGGTTTTAGATATAAAGTTACAAGAATATGAAGAGGCGTTAAAAGAATATATGACCATAAGTATGGTGTATGATGCTCCCAGGTATAAGGAGTATGCAAGAAAAAAGGGATTATCCACTATAAAAGATGCGGCAAAGAATGCTGTGGTTGTCGCTGATTCACTTGTACAGCAGGAGAAAAGAGGAGGAGGAATTGATGTAACTAATACTTCGTATACATCTGAGATACCTCTTAATCGTTCGGAAGAACTGCTGGTAATGGCTTGTGATAATTATATTAAACTTTTTCCTTTTGACGAGAATACTCCAACTATTCTGGCGAATGTCGGTGCTCTTTTTTATCTTCACAAAAAATATAATCAGGCAATAAAATATTATAAAACCTTAACTAAATATTTTCCTGACAGTGATCAGATTTATGTTGTGCAACTTTCTATCACAAAAAGTTATTTAGGAAAAAATGATTATAAAAGTGCAGAAGCGCTTGCAAGAAGACTTTTAGACCGTAATCTCCCTCAAAATATAAACAAAAAAGTCAGAGAACTTTACGGGCAGGCAATATTTTTAAATGCACAACAATTAGCTAAATCAGGAATCAGTGATAAAGCAGCGGCAGAATATTTCAGAATGGCCATGGAAAACCCATTATTGGATTTTGCGGACAGAGCTTTATTTAATTCGGCCCTTGAGTATGAGAAAATTAATAATATTGAACGTGCTATACGTTCTTATAATCAGTTATTAATTTCCTATGCAGGTTCTCAATTATATATTGATGCTTTGAATAATATTGCTTATGATTATGCTGAAATAGAAGAGTTTAAAAAAAGTGCTGAGAAATATGAAGAACTTGCAGAAATATTGCCTGACAGCAGTGAAGCAAAGAATGCATTTTATAATGCTCATAAATATTATGTTAAGGCAAAAGATTGGAATAAAGCTGTAGAGACAGGAGAAAAATGGATAAATAAATATTTTACTGCTGAAGAAACTTCTGATATTTATTTTGATCTTGCCGGTCATTATAATGAATTAGAAGAGTATGAACATGCTTTGCAAACATATAAAGAATATACTGATTTGTATCCTACATCTGTGTTAAGTGTTGATGCTTATTTTAATCTTGGTGAATTATATTCAAGTCGGGGTTATTTAAATAAAGCAGAAAAAGCTTATTATAAGGCTCATAACAAGAATGAAAGTTTGAAAGCTAAAGCAATTGAAACACATGACTATTATGCTGCAGAAGCTCTGTATAAAGCAAGCAGATTAATGCATAAACGGTACGAAAATATTCCAATTGGATTGTCTTTTTATGATTCAAATAATAATGTAAAACGTAGACGAATGTTGTTAGACAGTCTTTTATCCCGATATCAGGAAGTAGTTAAATATAAAAGTAACAGACTCCCAGAGGCATTGTACAGAATAGGACAAGTGTATGAACAATTTGGCCGGGTTTTACAAGAGCAGAAACTGCCCGCTATGTCAATCGATGAACAGGCAGTTAAGAAGAATGAAATACTTTTTCAGTCTGAGGATGCCTATGAACAAGCATTTAATAAATATGTTAAATCTTTACCTGTTTTAAGAAAGATAGAGTCACACATAGACAGTCAGAATGTTGAGAATACAAACGTGTCATATCAGGATACTGTGGACTGGGTAAGCAAAATAGAAAGTAAAATTTCTGAGATGCTTTATTATAAAGCTGATCTTAATAATAAGGCAGTAGATAATTTATTAAGTGTTCCTATTCCTCCCGAACTTAAAGGGTTGGAAAAATTGGAATATAAAAAACAATTACTTCTAACGACCATAAGGCCATTGGTAGAGAAAGTAATAAGAATACATAAAAGAAATATTTTTATTTCAGACTCTTTAAATTTTACCAATTCCTGGTTGGATTCATCCAAGAATAAAATTCTGTCTTTAATGGATTTTCTTCCTCAAAGATTTATCAGTCTTTCTTTTGATGGATTAGATGAATTTGATGAAGCGGCTCAGGATTTTCGAAGAAATTATCTATTAAAAGAAAAACAGCCGGAAATCGAAAAAATAAACAATTTAGTAAATTTGATTGAATCCTCAGAGTTATATGCACAATTAGTTGTAACGTTATATTCAAATCGTATAAAATCAATGACTGATTTCAGTTATATTGCTCTCAAGAATACTCCGTTGCAGAACAGATTGGTAGAATATGCATTATGTATTTCTGATACTATTGACAATTATATTTTTAGGGCTGAAAAGAACAGGCAGGAAGCAGATCAGTTATTCAGCAGTACTAATGATTTTATATATGAAAGCTGTCTTACAGCTTTTGAAGATCATATGTATTTTTTGGAAAAATTTGAGATAGAAATACTTGAGAATGTTTATAAATTTTTAGCTGCATATAAAGATAGACCAGAAGATTATTATAAACTCGCAGTAAAATTAATTAAACGGGATCCGGAAGGTAATAGAAGAAAATTAGAAATTCCTTTAAATGATTTTTATTCTACTCCTGATACTACCTGGAAAGTATCGCATGAGTTCACCAAAGGATGGGAACAGTCTGATTTTGATGATGAGAAATGGATTTCTTTTAAATCATTTAAGAACGAGAAAAGTAACAGTTCCAATGATCCCCTTGCTCATTCAGATTTAGTTGATTACTATAGTTATCTACGAAAATCCGTATCTATACCAGGATATCCTGTATATGGTCATATAATCATGGATCAGAATATTTTGGAAGTCTATATTAATGGAAAAAGAATACAACATGAAAAAGAAACAGATAAGAAAATAATTACTCCTTATTTAAAGCAAAACATGAATATTATAGCTTTAAAAGTATTGAAGAATATTAACTTTAAACTTGAGGATTTAATTAAGATTTCCTATATTCGTAGGAGTGACTTGTTTGTATTGGAGAAGATAGGCAATGAATAAATTGAACAAAATAATCTTATTTCTTATTTTTTTGGGATGTATAATTGTTGGTGATGTTACTGCTCAGAATAGAAAAAAGGATACCAAAAAAACCAAAACAAAAGAAATAATTGAGAATAAAGTTGATACAGTATCTAATGAATTGATACTCGATGAAATAAATATTAAAGGTGAGCTTGACAGACCCAATGTTATAATACTGCCTAAACGTGTTGAGGCAAATGTTAAAAAAATTGATTTGGAAAGAAAATTTTCTAAAGAAATAAATAAAGCTGAAGGTGAAATCCCGGAATTACAGGAAAAATTAAGAGAGATTGAAAATATTGAAAGCATTAAAAAAGCGTTAAACAAAGATCGGGATAAAAATAAGAATAATAATCCAGAGGGAAAAAAGAAGAAGGAAAACAAATAATAGCATACTTCTGGTAAAAGAGAGTGTTTAAAATGGAGGATGATTATGGCAGAATATTGGCATAGTTTCAGCCCTGAATCAAATGGTTTTATTTTTATGTGGCTGCTTTTGATTATTGCAGGTTTTATGATTGCGATTGCAATTGAGAGGACCTACTATCTGTATCTTGTTTCTAATATTAATATTCCAAAATTTATGTCTCAGATCAGAAAATTGATTGCTGCCAAAGATTTAAAGCAGGCAATAACTCTGTGCAGAAAGGTGCAGGATAAAGCGTTACCCAGAATAATTCTTAAAGGATTACTGAGAATACAGAAAGTTAAAGGGTCTAAAGCTGAGCAGTTTCAGAATGCAGTTGATGAGGCAACACTTGAAGTTTTGCCAAAGCTGCAAAACCGAACAAATTATTTAGCTATGATAGGAAATATTTCTACTTTACTTGGTCTCATGGGTACTATTTATGGCTTGATACTGGCATTTAGATCTGTTTCAGTACCTGGTATAGATGCAGCTCAAAAATCTACCATGCTGGCTCATGGAATATCTGTTGCTATGAATACAACCTTAACCGGATTAAGTATAGCAATCCCGTCCATATTAATTTATACAGTTCTGCACAACAAGACCATCAATATAATTGATGAGATTGATGAACACACAGTAAAAATTATAAATATTCTTTCCAGATGAGGATTGAACCATGGCACACAGACCATCAAAAATAATGAAACATGATATTGATGAAATGCATGTTAATATTACACCTATGATGAATCTTATGGTTGTTTTGATCCCATTGTTACTTAGTTCGGCAGAATTTGTGAGATTAGGAATTATTGAACTAAATCTTCCTCCTGCTGCATCCGGAGAGAAGGCTGAAATTGAGAAAGAGATTCCGGAAGAACAACTCAAAGAGTTAGATTTGACAGTTACTATAACTGATCAGGGATTTTTTATTTCTAGCAGTTTAGCAGTACTCGCTGGTGATGAGGCTGACAAACCATCTATACCTATGCAAAACGGTCAATATGATTTTGACAAACTGACTGAGAATTTGTATGAGCTCAAGATGAAAGCAGAATCTAAATTCAGTGATACAGATGAAATTATTATAATGGCCGAATCTGATATTACCTATCAGACAATTGTAAAAACAATGGATGCCTCCAGACAAACAGAAATAGATGGTAAAGAATTTACTCTTTTTCCCAATGTATCTTTTAGTGCAAGAATTTATTAAAGGTTTATACTGATTATGATTTCTAAAATAAAGAAAAGAAAAAGATCAATGAAAAGAAGTAAGGAAGTACGGCTTCAACTTACTTCCATGATGGATATGTTTACTATTATTCTGGTTTTTTTATTAAAAACATATTCTACGCAGGGTCAGCTGATCAATCCGTCTGATGATCTTACCTTACCAACTTCAATAACACAACAGGCACCTCAACTGGGATTGGATGTGACCATTTCCTCAGATTGGATTCTTGTTAATGGAAAGGCTGTGGAAAAAACTGCTAATATTAATAAATTTGATGGTTATATTATTCCGTCATTAAGAAAAGAGCTTAATAATTATGCTCAAAAAGCAGAAGAAATGCAGGCAAGGTATGGTGCTGAATATTCCGGAAAGGTTACTATACAAGGAGATAAAAATTTACCATATAAACTGTTAATAAAAGTTATGGCAACTTGCGGACAGTCAAATTTTCCTAATTTACGATTAGTTGTATATCAAAAAGAGGTTTGATGAGTAAGAATAGTAACAACAGCAGAACGAACAAACAAAGAAATAAATCAACTGCTGCTATACCTGATAATTATTTCAGGAAATCTTTGTATCAATATTTAGATAAGAACTTCTTGATTATATTCCTTATCTCAATATTGGTTGAAGCTATTGCTGTATCCATACTGGCTATGAAACCGGTTGAGACTTATTCTGAAAAAGAAATACAAAAAATTCAAGAACAATTTGCCACATTTATTTTAGATAAGGAACCAATCAGAGAATCGAAAAAAAGGACCATTGCTTCCGGAAGCGGAAATGAAGAAAAAGCTGAACCAACAGATCTGGAGGAAGATACTGAGGGTGGCGGAGAAGGAACAGGCTCAGGTACGGGAGCAGCTGAAAGTTCAGGTACACCTGGCGGATCCTCAGCGTCTGCTCGGGCAACAACTTCTGCAGAAGCCAGACGCAGAACTCGCAGTGAAGTATCAAAGAAAGTCCGATCAAAAGGATTATTAGGAATATTGACAAGCTCTAATAGATCTGCCACCGGTAATGGTGCAGCCAGTATTTTTGATGATGAGGGAAGTAGCAGTAATAATGATGAGGATCTGGATAATTTACTTTCTTCTGTAGATGGTTTACAGACATTAAAGAGTTCTTCAGGGGGGAGTGGGGAAGAGGGCGGTTCAGAAGGATATGGAAGGAGAAAAGGAGGGCAGGCAGGTATTGATGATTTAATATCAGATAAGGAAGAAGTAAATTCAGAACTGTTAGACCGTAAGGGTGCCTTAACCATTGAATCCGAACAGGAAGGTAAACAGGGAGGATCAGGAAGGACTCAATATCGCAGTGCTCAGAATATTCAAGAAGTATTGCTTTCACATAATCAAGTGATCAAATACTGCTATGAAAGAGAATTAAGACGGTATCCTTCTCTTAAAGGTAAAGTTGTAGTCAGGATTACAATTAATCCCCAAGGAGAAGTAGTAGAGGTTTCAATAGTAAATTCCACTCTGAATAATGAAAGAGTAGAAAGATGTATTATTGCACGAATCAGCAATTGGAAAGATTTTAAATCTGTTGATCCGGAAGCGGGAAATGTTACTTTTCGTCAGACTTATGTATTTGGATATTAGGGTAGAAAGGCGGTTTATTTGAGTAACAACAACTGGAAAAGAACACATCATTGTGGTCAGTTAAATGAAAATAATTGTGGTGAGCAAGTAGTGTTAATGGGATGGGTTGCAAAACATAGGGATCATGGTGGTGTTATATTTATAGATTTAAGAGACAGATGGGGTAAGACACAGGTTGTTTTTCGTCCTGAAAATGGTCAAGAAATGTGCAAGGAAGCACAAAAACTAAGAATGGAATCAGTAATAGCAGTAAAGGGAACAGTTGCACTAAGACCGGAAGGGATGAAAAATGAAGACATGGCTACAGGATCAATCGAGATCAGTGTCAGTAATTTATTGATTCATAATATATCTAAATCTCTGCCGTTTTTAATTGCTGAACCTCCTGATGCAACTGAAGAACTTCGTTTTAAGTATCGATATCTGGATCTGCGACGGGTTCGGTTACAGAGAAATTTATTATTACGACATAAAGCAGCAATGTGTACGAGAGAGTTTTTTGATAGAGAAGGTTTTCTTGAGATAGAAACTCCATTTTTAATGAAAAGCACTCCTGAAGGAGCAAGAGATTTCTTAGTACCCAGCCGTATACATAAGGGGTGTTTTTATGCCTTGCCTCAATCTCCTCAGACTTATAAACAATTATTAATGATATCGGGATATGATAAATATTTTCAAATTGTAAAATGTTTTCGTGATGAAGATCTAAGGGCAGACCGGCAGCCGGAATTCACTCAAATAGATGTTGAAATGTCATTTATAGATGAACAGGATATTTATGATATATTTGAAAGGCTGACCCGGATGATATTTAAAAAAGTAATTGAGGTTGATCTTCCCCAAAAATTTCCTGTTCTTAAATATTCAGAAGCAATGGATAAATACGGGGTAGATAATCCTGATACCAGGTTTGGTATGGAAATTGTTGATATAAGTGGCAGTGTAGAACATTGTGGATTCAAAGTTTTTGAAACTACTTTGAAAAATAATGGAAAGGTCAAAGGAATCAGACTTGAAGGAGCAGGTGGTCTGTCAAGAAAAGACATTGAAAAATATACTGATTTTGTTAAACAATATGGAGCTCAGGGGCTCATTCCCATTCAAATCAGTAAAGAAACTATAAAATCACCTATAAAAAAGTTTATTTCTCAGGAAATAATCAATGATATAATAAATAATTTTAATGCTGATACAGGAGATATAATTTTTCTGATAGCAGCAGAAAACAAAATATGTTGTGCTTCACTTGGGAATTTACGCTTAAAACTGGCAGAAGATTTCAACCTTATAGACAATAATGCTTATGCTCCAGTATGGATAGTAGATTTTCCTTTGGTTGAGTGGAATGAAGAGGAAAAAGGGTATAATGCTCTGCATCATCCTTTTACCTCTCCTAAAATTGAGGATATAGGATTACTTGATATTGAACCTGATAAGGCCCGGGCCAGGTCGTATGATCTTGTTATTAATGGAAATGAGATTGCCGGTGGAAGCATAAGGAATCATAAAAAAGAAATTCAGGAAAAAATATTTAATATTATTGGAGTTACTCCGGCTCTGGCAGAAAAGAAATTTGGATTTTTACTAAAAGCTTTGGAATTTGGGGCACCTCCGCATGGAGGAATTGCATTTGGGTTTGATCGTTTAGTAATGATTCTGGCAGGTGAACATTCTATACGGGATGTAATAGCTTTCCCTAAAACTACCAGTGCATTATCCTTAATGGTTGATGCACCTACGCCTATTGACGATAAACAGTTGAAAGAATTAGGGCTTAGTTTGATCAATGATGCCAACAAATAATATTGAAATAAATATAAACTAAATTATTTTTTACTTGACAATATGATTTTTTTTTATTACTATTAATTAAACAGATAATCAAATATAATTTAATCAAAAGGAGGTGTAGAGGATGAGAAAAATTGCTAAAAAACTAGTGACAGGATTATTTGGAATCGTTATTATTGCTTCTTTCCTTATCTCAGGTTGTACTCGTTATGCTAATGAAGAACAGCTTACTACACTTGACGAAACTCAAGCAGCAGTTGAATCATCAGATGAGAAAGTTGAGGAGTTAAAGCAGGAGAAAGCTGAACTGGAACAAAAATTAGCTGATAAAAAAGCGGAACTTGAAGAAGTAAAAGCTGAAAAGGAAAAAGTTAAGGCAAAATTATAATTTGATAAAGTAAAATATTCATGTAATATGGAGGGAATAATAATGAGATTTCAGAGTAAGGTGACAATATTTTTTGTCATACTCTGCTTGTTGCTTTTTGTAGCCAGTAGTTTTGCTCAAGAAGAAGAGAAAATGAAATTGAAAGAATACAAGCAAGAGCTTGCAGAATTACAGGCTGAAGAGGCAGAGAATCAACAGCAAATTGATTCACTTCAAGCAGAAATCGACGAATTGAATGCACAGATTGCTGAAGTACAGGATGAAATTGATCAGGAATGGGAAGAAATATATTCACTTCTGGGAACAGATGAATCTGCTGTTAATGCCTACCGTCAGGATTTAGAAGATATTGAGAGTAAGCTGGATGGTCTGGGTGCATTAAGCCCTGAAGAACTTTTCAGAAGCAAAGATGAACTCAAAGAACTGGAAAACCGTTTAGAAGAAGCAAAAGACAGTAATATATATCTGCTTACAGAAATGGAAGAAAAAGTTCAGCAATTAGAAGGTAAAGCAGCAAACTTGCGTGCCAAAATGCCGGCAAATATCTATGATAAGTACACTGTAATTAGAGGGGATAATCTTTGGGATATTTCCAAGAAAGAGGAAATTTATGGTAATCCTTATCAATGGATTAGGATATATTCTGTTAATAAGGACCAGATCAAAGATGCAGATTTAATTTATCCTGAACAAATTTTTAATATTGCTCGTGGTGTTAAAGAAAATCAACATCTTGTGGCAAAGGGTGAATTCCTTTCTAAGATTGCTGGTATGTCAGAAGTATATGGTGATCCTACTAAGTGGACTGAATTGTATGAAGCTAATAAAGATCTTATAGAGGATGCAAATATTATTTATCCTTATCAGGTTATTACTATACCTAATAAATAAATTTGGTCTACTGCATAAGATTTTTTTATTAAACTAACATTTTGTTAGATATTAATTTGGAAATTTAAGATTTATAAGCTCTCTTACTTGAAATTATCTTTCAAGTAGAGAGCTTTTTATATATGAAGAATATTAGTACAAGTATAAAAATAAATAATATTGATCAGTTAAAATTATTTGGACCACATGATTCGCATATAGATCTAATAGAGTCTAAATTTGATGTTAAAATTATAGTTCGTGGTGATGATTTAATTATTAGCGGTACAGAATCAGCGGTTACGAATGTGGAAAAATTATTTTATGAAATATTCGATGTATTAAAAAAGAATAATTCCATTAGTTCAGATGATATAAAGACTGTGATAGATGTTGTCCATATTGATAACAGTCATGTACAAAAAAAACAATCATCAAAGATAGATTCATTAGTTTTTAAGGGGAAAAAAGGAGAGATCAAAGCTAAAACACCGGGGCAATACAAATATATTAAAGCTGCGGAAATGAATGATATTGTATTTACTATTGGACCTGCCGGTACAGGTAAAACTTTTCTTGCAGTTGCTATTGCTCTGGCAAAACTGTACAGAAAAGAAGTATCCAGAATAATTCTATCCAGACCTGCAATTGAAGCCGGAGAAAGTTTAGGATATCTCCCCGGCGATATGATGGAAAAAGTGGATCCTTATCTCAAACCTTTGACTGATGCTCTTTTTACAATGTTACCATCAGATAAATTACAGCATTTTGTGGAACACAGAACAATAGAGATTGTTCCCTTGGCCTATATGCGGGGGCGAACGTTGGATGATGCTTTTGTCATTTTAGATGAAGCACAGAATAGTTCTCCTATGCAGATGAAAATGTTTCTGACTCGTATGGGTAAACATTCCAAGGCTATTATTACTGGAGATATAACCCAAATTGACCTTTCCCAGAAGATAAATTCAGGATTAATTCAGATTCAAAATATCTTAAAGGGAATAGATGGTATTGCGTTTGTATATTTAAATAAAGACGATGTAATACGTCACAGACTGGTGAAAAGAATTATCAATGCTTATGAGCAGTTTCAGCGGAAAAAGGAGAATAGTGAATGAGGTATAATTTAAAACGCATACTGGTTTCTTTGAAAAAAATATTCAAAGGAGATGGGAAAAAGTTAAAAAATCCTATTGATAAAAAGGTAAGAGTTGGATTGCATGTATTGATAATTCTTATTTTAACTGTTATTTTAATTTTTATGTTTCCGACTGATACTTCTTTGGAATTTGCTGATTTAAAAGAGGGTAATATCAGTAATAGACGTATAGTTGCCCCCTTCAGTTTCGAGATATTGAAAACTGAGGAAGAATACAGTAGAGATTGTGAAATTGCAAAGCAGAAGGTCCATCCTGTATTTATATATCAGTCAGAAAAAATTTCAGATGTACTGAGAAATATTGACCAATTTTTTGATCAGGTGCGAAAAGTAAGGAATGTATACAGAAAAGATGTAGATAAGACAGTTAATGATAAGGATTCATTATTTATAAAATATAGTATAAGTTTTTCTGATTCCAATTATAAACAACTATTAGTTAAGGATAATAAAAAATTAAACTCTAGGATTCTTGCTCAGCTCCATGAGAGTATTAATCGTATTATTCAAGATGTAATGGCGGTTGGCATTTATAATATTGAGAAAGAAGAAATAAGTACAGTTGATGGACGAGTCGTTATTTTTGAAAAAGAGGAAGAGGTAGTAAGGTCAATTGATGAGTTTTATGATTTTAATACAGCTAAGGAAAAGATTATTGAAGAATTAACAAATAATTACGAGAATAAGGATTATTTAGCTCAGATTGGATATGGAATAATAAGTTATTTTCTTGAGCCCAATTTGATTTTTAATGAAGAAGCATATCAGGAACGTGTAGAGAGTGCTATTGCCAGAGTACCGCGGAGCAGTGGTTTTGTTAAAAAGAATGAGAAGATTGTTGATAACAATGAAAGAATTACTAAAGAGATTAGAAAAAAATTAGAATCTTTGGCTGCAAAAAAAGCAGAAACAGGGATACAATCCAGAGGAATTAAAAAAATATTTCCCTATATCAGCAGATTTGCTTTTATATTTTTATTATTTTTCTTTTTTACATCGTTTCTTTATTTTCATAAAGCATCACTATTGATAGATACAAAATCAATTATAGTTATAAGTATATTGATATTTATAATTTCCATCCTATCCTATTTAGTAAAAGAGCTGGATATTAGTGAATATTTAGTTCCTGCTATTATTTTTTCAATGCTTTTAACAACTATTTTTGATACACAAACTGGATTTGGCGGGGCTGTATTTATCAGTCTGCTGGTTGGTGGAATGTGGGGTAATGATTTTAATGTAACAACCGTGTCATTTTTCATGAGCACTGCAGGTGTGTTGAGCATTCATAGAGTAGGGGGAAGACGTCAACTGGTAGAGTCGATATTTGTACTTGCCGGAACATATATTTTTATAATTACTATTATAGAATTTTTAAATCTCAAACCTTTTAATGTTATTCTGACACAATGGCCTTATGGAATAATTATGGGAATTTTTGCACCAATAATAACCTATGGTCTGTTACCATTGATAGAATCCATTTTTAATTTAACAACTGATTATTCTTTATTGGAACTTTCTAATTTGAATCATCCGATTTTAAAAAGATTATCTCTGGAAGCCCCGGGTACGTATCATCATTCTATCATTGTTGGTAATTTAGCAGAGGCCGCTGCTCAGTCGTTAGGAGCTAATTCTTTGCTTGCCAGAGTAGGTTCATATTATCATGATATCGGGAAATTAGAAAAAGCTGAATATTTTATTGAAAATCAATTAGTGGATAAAAGTCCTCATGATAAACTAGTACCACGTATGAGTGCTCTGATATTAAAAAATCATGTAAAAAGAGGACTGGAAATTGCTAATGAATACAAAATTCCTGAAGCAGTAAAAGATATTATTGAGCAGCATCACGGCACTACTTCCATGAAATATTTTTATGAAAAAGCTCTGGAAAAAACCAGTCCAGATGATGATGTCAGTGTTGAAGATTATTCCTATCCTGGTCCAAAACCCCAAACGAAGGAAGCAGCTATTGTAATGCTGGCCGATACTATTGAAGCAGCGACAAAAACTATGCAGAAATTTACTCATAGCCGTTTAAAAGGAATGATTAACAGATTAGTTGATGAAAGGTTTAATGAAGGACAGTTAGATGAGTCTCCACTCACCTTGAAAGATCTCGAAAGAATCAAGGAGAGCTTTTTAACTATTCTCGCAGGTACTTTTCATACGAGGGTTGATTATAATGGCAAAAACAAAAAAGAATGAGAAATCTGATCAATATTCTGTAAAGGTGAATTTTCATGGGGCAAAAAAAATTGTTTCAGCTGATTGGATAAAAAATATATGTTTTACAATATTTAATACAGAAAAAACCTTAATTCCGGGTAATCTTTCCATTGTTTTGGTTTCTGATGAATATATTACAACATTAAATAAGGAATTTTTAAATAAGGATAGACCAACTGATGTTCTGGCTTTTCCAATGAATGAAGAAGAATTATGGGGTGAAATTTATATTAGTGTAGACAGAGCGTTGGAACAATCAGAATATTATAAGGTAAATGTGGATAAAGAACTTGCTAGATTAGTAATACATGGCATACTGCATTTACTTGGATATAATGATCAACAACCAGATTCAAAAATCAATATGCGTAAAAGGGAAGATTTTTATTTAAATAAACTGGATATAAGATAAAAAAAGGAGGTTAATAAATACTTTGGAAATAAATGCGTTGTTAGCAATATTATTATTTATATTTCTAATTTTCCTTTCCGGGTTTTTCTCAGGATCTGAATCTGCCTATTTTTCTTTTAATGCTAATGATATACATCGGTTAAAAGAAAGGACGAAAAAATCAAAAAATGTTTCACGGGTTATCAGTCTTCTCAATAAACCCAGACGCCTTTTAATGACGATTTTGGTTGGAAATACTATTGTTAATGTTGCAGCAGCAACGTTAGCTGCGTTGTTTACCAGTAAACATATTCCTGGACATTTTTTAGGTAAGACAAATAAACTATTGATTGAAATTATATTTGTCACAATTATAATATTAATCTTTTCTGAAGTAACTCCTAAGGTATTTGCAGTAAAGAATTATGAAAAATTTGCCTTGAGTGTTTCTTTGCCTTTAACGGGGATTGTAAAAATTTTTGCCCCCTTCTCTTATTTATTTGATAAATTATATAAAATGTTTGCATTTTTGTTTAGAGTGAAAAAAGATGATTTATTCATTAATAAAGAGGACATGAAAACTGTAATACAGGTTAGTGAAGAAAAGGGCACCATTGGAAATGAAGAAAAAGAAATGATAAATTCAATATTTAAATTTAGTGATACTACTGTTAAGGAAGTAATGGTACCTCGTATGGATATGGTTGTATTAGATAAGAATACTTCTTTTGATGAAGTCATTACATTAGTTAAAAAGAAGGGACATTCCCGAATCCCGGTGTATGATGAAGATGTTGATAAGATTGTGGGAATACTTTTTGTTAAGAATTTATTGGAGTATAAAAATAATAAGAAAGAGTTTAAATCCTTAACAGATTTAGTTAAAAAACCCTATTATGTTCCTGAAACTAAAAAGATTGATGAATTGCTACGCGAATTCCAAAAGGAAAGAATTCATTTAGCCATTGTTGTTGATGAATATGGGGGGACAGCTGGATTAGTAACATTAGAGGATGTTATTGAGGAAATAGTAGGGGAGATACAGGATGAATATGATAACGAAAAATCGCTTATTACAAAAGTAGATAATAATTCCTGGCTGGTTGATGGGAAAATTGGTATTGAAGAATTAAATGAAATCATAGGTCTTAATTTACCAACTGGAGAAGAATATGAAAGTTTGGGCGGCTTTATACTTAATAAAATGAGAAGAATACCTAAAACTAATGATGAAATAATGTATAAAAATTTTTTGCTCCGGATTGAATCATTATATGAAAATCGTATTAAAAAAGTACGAATTATTCAAAAGAATAAAAACCAAGATAACGACGGATAATTAATTGAAATTTATCTGGAAAAAAAGAAAAAGTCAACTATTTGATTTAACGCCTAATAGAATGATAGTGCTCAGTTTTTTAATGATCATACTCACAGGTACTATTTTATTGATGTTACCATGGACAAAGAAGTCTGGATCGTTATGTCTGGTAGACGCATTATTTACTTCTGTTTCTGCTGTCTGTGTCACTGGTTTGACTGTTGTTGATATTGGAAAGGAGTTTACTCTTTATGGACAATTAGTTGTTATGCTGTTAATTCAGCTGGGCGGTTTGGGAATAATGACTTTTTCAACGTTTTTTTTGTATTTGTTAAATCGAAGAGTGTCGGTCCGAAACAGAGATGTCATTGGATCCACCATTGTTAATGAACCAGTGCCCAGTATTGCATCGTTTTTATATAGAGTAATTATTCTTGTTTTTTCAATTGAAGGAGTAGGAGTAGTGCTGTTTACATTGCGGTGGCTGAAGTATTATTCTTTTCCAAAAGCCTTATATCACAGTATTTTCCATTCAATATCAGCCTTCTGTAATGCGGGGTTCAGTCTTTACAGTGATAGTTTTGAGGGATTTAATGCAGATATATGGTTGAATATAATCTTAATGAGTCTAATTATACTTGGCGGATTGGGATTTATTGTATTATTAGATTCAAAAAAATTATTTTACCATCGCCGGAAAGTGAATAGTTCTTTATCTTTTCATTCTAAAGTAGTACTTTCGGTTACATTATTTTTAATTATCAGCGGGGCTGTAATATTATATTTTATTGAGAAGGAACATTCATTTATGAATATTGATACATTTCCTGCTTTATTAATTTCTTTGTTTCAGTCAGTTACTGCAAGGACAGCAGGGTTTAATACAATTTCCATAAATGCATTAACAAATGGTTCTTGTTTGATATTGATATTCTTAATGTTTATTGGTGCTGCGCCTGGTTCATGCGGTGGAGGCGTTAAAGTGACAACATTCGGAATTCTTATTGCTTTATTTTTCTCAAAGTTTCGAAGAAGAGAGCATGCACATATTTTTAAAAGAAGCATTTCTAAAGAAACCGTGAGTAAAGTTATAGCAATTGTTTTTAGTTCAGTATTAATTATATGTATTGTATTTTTTGTGCTGCTTTTAACAGAACAATGGGCTCAAGATGCTCAAAATAACCGGGGAAATTTTATAAAAATTTTATTTGAAGCTTTTTCAGCTTTTGGTACAGTTGGGTTATCAATGGGGGTGACTACACAGTTGACAAAAATAGGCAGATTGCTTATAATATTATTAATGTTTATAGGAAGACTGGGGCCTTTAACTCTTGCCGTTGCACTGTCCCAGAAAGGTAAAATTATGAAATACAGATATGCCGAAGGAGAAATTAAAGTTGGTTAACATTAAAAGAAAATTTTATTTGTATTTTAAATATTATTTTTGGAGGTCGTTGTGAAAGGGATAGCCATAATTGGATTGAGCAGTTTTGGATATTATCTTGCTATGAATTTAGTGGATTCAGGAATAGAAGTAATAGCTGTTGATATGGAGGAAGAAAAAATTGACAAAGTAAAAAATTCTATACATAAAGCCGTTATTGCAGATGCAACAGACAGAAATACTCTGGAAGCACTTGGTCTTGAAGAAATGAACGGGGTTGTTGTCAGTTTAGGGCAGATTGAATCAAGTGTTTTAGTGACACTGCATCTGAAAGAGATGAAGATAAAGAATATTATTACAAAAGCATTGAGTGAAGAACACGGGAAAATATTGGAAATGATCGGAGCCACGGAAGTAATATTCCCGGAGAAAGATATGTCATTAAAAGTTGCCAGAAGATTAACGCATGAGAATATTTTAGAATATGTACCTCTTGCGGAGGGATACAGTATAGTTGATCTTGCTCCTCCAAAATCAATTGTCGGCAAGACTCTGGGTGAATTGGATTTAACAAATAAATATAATGTACAGGTCATTGTAGTGAAGGAAGTTATACCAGAAAAAGTAACCATGATTCCCAGAGCTGATTATAAAGTTAAGTCAAGTGATATTCTGGTTATTATGGGTGAGGATAAGGATATCGAGAAAGTACAATCCTTAAAATAAAATGGTAGAATAAATTTTGAATTAAGAAGGAATTTATTTATCTTATTAACTTAAATTTTGCGAGAGTGGCGGAACTGGCAGACGCGCTAGATTTAGGATCTAGTATCTTCGGATGTGTGGGTTCGAGTCCCACCTCTCGCACATAATATATATTAATAAGGGAGTTTTTAGTGAGAAGTAATTTAAAAAAAGTTAATGAATGGAAAAAAAGTATCGAGGTTGAAATACCCAAGGAAGAAATCAACAAGCAAAGAGAAAAAGTTTATAAAAAATTCCAAAAAAATGTTAAGGTTGATGGTTTCAGGAAAGGGAAGGTACCAAAGCATATAATTGAAAGAAAATTCAGTGATTCTATGAAAGCTGAATTGATTGATGAATTGCTTAATTCCTATTTTAAGAAAGTTGTAGATGAAAATGACATCAAACCTATATCTCCTGGTAAAATAAGTGATTATAATTTTAAGGATGATGGGACATTTCAATTTACTGCAGAAATTGAAGTCGAACCTGAAATTGATATAAAAGATTATATTGGCCTGAAATTAGAAAAAGAAATCAATGAAGTAACCCCGAAAGAAGTGGAAGATACTATAGAGCTTTTAAGAGAACAAAATGCAGAACTGAAACCGGTTGAAAAGAAAGCTGAAGAAGGAAATATAATTGAAGGAGATATACAGGCTATTGACACTTCCGGAGTACCAATAATCGGAGAGAAATATTTAAGCAGATCTATTGAAATTGGAAAGCCGCCTTTAGGGGATCTGTGTAAAGATCAATTAGTTGGTTTAAAACCCGGGGATGAAAAACGTTTGGAAATTCCTATTCCTAAAGAAGGAAAATCAGGGGAGGTTTCAAAAAACAACTATTTATTCAAAGTAAAAGCTCTTTATGAGAAAAAAGTACCTGAAATAAATGAAGAATTTATCAAGAAAATTGGAGTTTATGATACTATTGACGAATTCAAACAGGATATTAAAGATAAGTTAAAACAAAGAAAAGAAAGTGAATCCAGAAGGAAATTGGAAAACAGTATCAGAAACTCTATTATAAGAAATAATACATTCGAACTGCCACCGTCTATGGTTGAGAGAACTATGGATTATCTTTGGGAAGAGGAAAAAAATAAAAATCAAAACTTAACAGAAGCTGATAAGGATCAATTTATAAAAACAAATAAACCGGATGTTATAAATACATTGAAATGGAATATTATATCTGATAAGATTGTTGAAAAAGAGGACATTAATGTGTCTGATGAAGATCTGGAAGAAAAAATTGAGCAAATTGCCGGATCATCTGCTGAAGAATCAAAAAAGGTTAAGAATTTTTATAAAAATCCAAATAATAGAAGACGATTGAAAGACGCTGTGTTAAATGAAGAAATTATGGATTTTATAATTGATCATTCTAAAGTAAAAGAAATAAAAAAGAAAAAAACAAAGAAAAAATCATCAATTATAACTCCAGGATAATATACTATAATTAATAATAAAAAATTATAAATTCAGAGAGGTACGTATGAGTTTAATACCAATGGTTATAGAGCAGACAGGAAGAGGAGAACGGGCTTATGATATTTTTTCCAGATTATTAAAAGAAAGAATTATTTTTATAGGTTCGGGTATTGATGATACAATTGCCAGTCTGGTAATTGCCCAGCTCTTGTTTCTTGCTGCAGAAGATTCTGAGAAAGATATTTTTTTATATCTCAATACTCCAGGTGGCATGGTATCATCTGGTCTGGCAATTTATGATACTATTCAATATGTACAACCTAATATAGCTACTGTCTGTATGGGACAAGCTTCAAGTATGGGGGCTGTGTTATTAGCAGCAGGTGCTAAAGGAAAACGTTCTGCATTACCACATTCAAGAGTAATGATTCATCAGCCCTTGGGCGGTGCTCAGGGACAAGCTACTGATATTGAAATCCAGACAAAAGAAATATTGACGTTGCGCGAAAAATTAAATAAAATTTTATCAGATCATACTGGTCAGAGCTTGAAAAAGATCTCCAAAGATACGGACAGGAATTTTTTCATGTCTCCGGAAGAAGCAAAAGAATATGGCATAATTGACCAAATACTTACAAAACAAGATATCGGGAAAAAGGAGGATTAGTGGAAACCAAGGAAAAATATGTTTGTTCGTTTTGTGGAAGGGCATCTGATGAAGTTGACGCAATGGTAACAGGCCCCGGAGTTAATATATGTAATGAATGTGTACGTTATGCTGAAGATATTATACGCAGCGATCTGGCTAAACGTTCAATAAGTTTGGTTCAGCATGTACCTACACCTCAGGAAATAAAAAAGGAACTTGATAATTATGTGATAAGTCAGGAAGAAGCCAAAAGGGTTATTTCAGTTGCAGTATATAATCATTATAAAAGGATAAATAATATAATTCAACAGTCAAATCAGGTACAACTTGATAAAAGTAATATACTTATGCTGGGTTCTTCCGGAACCGGGAAAACCTTAATGGCTCAGACTTTAGCCAGATTTCTTAAAGTTCCTTTTGCTATTGCTGATGCAACCACTCTTACAGAAGCAGGATATGTTGGGGAAGATGTGGAGAATGTTCTGGTTAGATTACTTCAGGTATCAGATTATAATTTAGAGCATGCTGAGCAGGGAATAGTATATGTAGATGAGATTGATAAAATTGCCAGAAAAGAAGAGAGTTCTTCCATCACCAGAGATGTATCCGGAGAGGGTGTGCAGCAAGGCTTGCTGAAACTTTTGGAAGGATCTATTGTATCTGTACCTCCTAAAGGAGGACGCAAACATCCAGAACAGAGTCTGGTCAATGTTGATACAAAAAATATTCTGTTTATTTGTGGTGGATCATTTGAAGGACTTGAAAAAATAATAGCTCACAGAGTAGGCACAAAAGTTATGGGTTTCGGTGTTTCCGGAAGTAAAAATCAAATGATGTCAAAAGAAGGACTTTTTAAGCGGGTTGAACCGGATGATCTGTTACATTTTGGGTTTATTCCGGAATTGGTGGGACGTCTTCCGGTTCTTACAAATTTAAATGATTTGAATAAAGAGGCTTTAAAACAGATATTACTAGAACCCAGAAATGCCTTAATAAAACAATACAAACATCTTTTTAATATGGATAACGTTGAATTGGATTTCGAAGAAGGTGCTATTGAGACAATAGTCACTCAGGCAATGAAAAAGAAAACAGGGGCCAGATCATTGCGTTCAATAATGGAACATGCTATGCTTGATATAATGTATGATTTACCTTCTCTGGAAGGAGTGCAAAAATGTATCGTAACCAGGGATGTTGTTTTAAAAGGTAAGAAACCAAAATATGAGTACAAAAAAGAGAAAAAGAAGAGTGCATGATGCATTCTTCTTTTTCTCTTTAATATTTTTTATCTCATCAATAAAGCTTTTTTTATCTCTTGAAAAGAATCGCTTTCCATTATAAAAATATATATACCCGAAGGCACAGGCTGACCAGTGTCATTTAAGCCCCTCCAAATCACTTTATGTGATCCGGCCGGCATTTTATTATTTATAAGTGTACGGATAGGCTGTCCCAGCATATTGTATACTGTTATAGTTACATGACTTGATTTTGGTAATGCATAGGTTATCTCAGTTTCCGGATTAAAGGGATTAGGATGATTCTGTTTTAAGGCATACTTTTTAGGCACAGTTTCTGTCACCGGATTTATAGCAGCCGGTTCCATAGTAGTAGAGGATTTTTCTTTGGATTTATCACTGATAACTGAATAATTATTATTAGTATGAGGATTTGTTTCGGTTTTAATGATAAAATAATATTTTGTTTCCGGATTTAATTCGGTTACAGTCATTGAATTTTTGGTTTTGTCTGCGGTTAAACCAAATTCAGTGTAGGGACCTCCTTTTGCGTTGCTGTAATATATCCGATATCCACCTGTACCGGATGTGAAATCTATTGGATCCCAGGAAATTTCTATAGATGTTGCTGTTTCATTATCACAGGATATATTATTTGGTGGAATGGTTTGAGTTGATTCCCAGTTATTCCCCTTCTGTTTGTTATTTAAAAACGTGCAGAGTTTATTATCTTCAGTATACAATCCATTCCAGCGTAAATCACTGCTGTCATTTTTCAGATTTGTCAGATTTTTGATAGAAGAGGGAATTTCACCGGTGAGCTGATTACTGTTTATTATAAGTTTTTCCAGCTTAAACAGGTTGTTCAATTCTGAAGGAATAGTACCATTAAGTTTATTATCACTCAGATCAATAGCTCTGACATATCCGTTCCTCACTGTTATCCCGTACCAGTCCTTTACAGGCTGATTGAGCCAGTTTGAGTTATTGATCCAGTTGTCACCATCAGTATTATTATAGAGCGCAACCAGCGCAAGTGAATCCTGCGACTCCAGGGTGGTACAATAAATTTCTGCAGATAGATCACTGATAATAATATTGTTATTATTCGGGTGAGGTTCTGTTTGGGTCTGGATTGTGAAATAATAGGTATTTTTCGGTGTAAGATCTGAAACCATCAATGAATTGATGGTTTTATCTTCTGTCATGCTGTATTCTGTATAAGGCCCCCCTGATGTCGTGGAATAAAGAATTTTATATCCGCCTTCATTATTGGTATAGAGGATGGGTGACCAATTCAGAGTTATGGAACTGTCAGTTACTGAACCACAATTAAAGTTTTCAGGACTAATTGTCTGAGTGGATTCCCAGTCACCACCTCTTTGTTTAGCATTAAGAAAATCACGGACACTGCTGTCGTTTGTATAAAGACCGTTCCAGCGAAAATCACTTTTCCCATTAATCAGTGTGTTAAGATTGGTTACAGCAGATGGCACGGCACCTTTCAGCAGATTGCTGTTAAGCATAAGTCCTTCCAGATCAGTCAGATTTTCTAATTGTGAAGGGATTGATCCGCTGAGCTTATTGTTACTGAGCCACAGATATTTCAGATTGGACAGATCACCAAGCTCAGAAGGTATTATGCTGTCAAGGTTGTTATTCTGAAGATCTAATTTAATCAGATTAGTTAAATTCCCAAGTTCAGAGGGGATAGGTCCGATCAGCTGATTATTATTAAGATACAGGTACTGTATTTTTGTTAAATCACCCAGTTCTTCAGGAATAGTATCATTTAACTGATTATTGTTAAGATACAAAGTATCCAGATTGGATAAATTGCCAATTTCTTCCGGGATAGGTCCGGTAAGATTATTAAGCTGAAGATCAAGTTTCTTTAAATTTAACAGATCACCAATTTCAGGAGTAATTGTACCGGTTAAATTATTATTATAAAGTTGAAGAGCAGTTACAACTCCATAATTTACCTTAACACCATACCAATATCTGACAGGTGTATTTTTCCAGTTATCATTTCTTGTCCATTCATCCTCACCGTTTGTGTTATCATATAATGCTATCAGCGCCAGTGAGTCCTGAGGGGTAACAATATTAATACCAGTACCCATCACAGCAAATTCATAGGGATCTTTATCTGTGTCATCATTTGCTATGGATATGATAGCGTTACGATGCCCAATATCATTGGGATTAAATTGAACAGTAAACTCAGCAGTTCCTCCATTCGATGCTATGGGAGTGGCAGGCTGAGAGGTAACAGTGAAATCACTAGAATGTGTGCCGGATATTTCTACTATTGGTGTCCCGGTTAGATTCAGGTCTACACCGCCCTGGTTGAGTATTGTAAAGGTATGAGACACAGCCCCGGTTGCTACAGAAACATACCCGTAATACGTACCATCATCGTTTGTTTTATCAGTTGAGAGGTCACCATCTGTTATTATTTTACCATCACCTTTTACTATCATTTCAGGTTCGAAAGAAACACCTGTACCCTGAACAGTAAACGTATAGGGATTCTCATCTATATCAGTATTGGCAATATGTATGGTTGCAGTTCTGGTTGTGTAGTCAGAAGGGGCAAATTCAACAGTAAAAGTGGCTGTTCCTTCACCGGAAGATATAATATCTGAAGCAGGCTGAGATGTGACGGTAAAATCGGATTGATGAATACCAGTTATTTCTATGATTGGTGTACCTGTCAGATATAAATCAGCATTTCCTGAATTGACTATAGTAAAAGTCTGAGAAACCGGACTTCCAACAACTGCAACATTGCCAAAGTCTGTACCATCAGCTATATCAGGAGAATCATCATTATTAGTAATTGAAATATTATTCCCTTTTACATCGATCTCCGGAGTAATTCCTGTTCCCTGAATATTAAACGTATAGGGATTCTCATCTATATCAGTATTGGCTATACTGACAGTTGCGGTCCGGATCCCGGTGTCAGTAGGAATAAACCGCACTGTAAATGTTTCACTACCTCCTTCTGCAGCAATTAAGGAATCCGGTTGTGAAATGATGGTAAAATCGGATTGATGTGTGCCGCTTATATTAACTTTAGGGGATCCGGTAAGTATTAAATCTGCATACCCGGTATTTTTTATGGTAAATGTGTGAAATACAGTGTCATTATTTACAATCAAATAGCCAAAATCTGTATTATCTGAAGGGTGGGGAGTGAGATCGTTGTTACTGATAGAGGTGCTGTTTCCCTGCACATCTATTTCTGGTGCAGTGCCGGTTCCCTGGATGGCAAAAAAGTAGTAACTGTTGATTAAATCATTACTTGCCACGATCACAGAATCAACCTGAAGTCCCGGGAAAGATGGATCAAACTGAACCGTAAATGTTGTAGTGCCTCCGCCGGGTGGTACAGGAGAGGTCGGCTGGGAGGTAACCTGAAAATCTGAACCGGTTAATATGACTTTAGGTGATCCGATCAGCAGTAGATCTTCATTCCCGATATTTTCTATAGTATAGGTTTGGGATACGGTCCCGCCAGCAACCGGGGTGATGCCGAATTCAGTATTATCTATGGGGGAAGGTTCATCATCCCCGTTAGTAATATTCATATTGTTCCCCTGTATTCTTATAAAAGGGGCAGTTGCTATTCCCTGTATATCAAATGTATAAGGATCCTCATCACTGTCATTATTATCAATACTGACAGTTGCGGTTCTGGTTCCAATAGTTGTAGTATCAGGATCAAATTTTACTGTAAATATAGTCGACTCCCCCGGAGTTACAGCAGTGTCAGGCTGCGAGGTAACTGTAAATACTGTACTGTTTATAGATACTGTGGGATTACCGGTCAGCACTAAGTTTGCATTACCGGTATTTTCTATAGTAAAAGTATGTGATACGGTTTCACCTACAATTGATACATCTCCAAAATCAGTGCTGTCAGCATAAAGACTACCTTCTGGCTCAGGTGACGAATCTCCATTTAAAATAGAGATACCATTCCCTTGAACATCCATCTCTGGTAACGCTCCGGTTCCCTGTATGGCAAACATATAGGGATTCTCGTCATTATCATTATTTGCTATGCTCACAGTATCAATGCTGAGGCCTTGTGTTAAAGGATCAAACTGGATTGTAAACGTTGCAGTTCCCCCTTCCGATGGAATAGGAGATTCAGGTTGAGAAATTATTCGGAAATCAGAAAGATCTGTACCTGTAATTTTTACTTTTGGAGTACTCGTTAAATTCAAATCAATAATTCCATTATTTACTATAGTAAAGGTATGAGTTTTATGGTCATCCTCAACTGCAACATTACCGAAATCAGTATGGTCTGCCACTTCCGGTGAGAAATCATTATTAGCAATTGAGGTATTATTACCCAGAACGTCAATCTCTGGATAAAGAGTATGTGTCGTTGAAGCAGAAAATTCATCAGAGGGATCACTGATCACAGTATTCTGGTTATTTGTATGCGGATCTGTCTGGGTTCTGATCACAAAATAATAAGTAATGTCAGGAGCAAGACCATTCACTTTAAAGGAATTTACTGTTTTATCAGCGGTCATACCGCATTCAGTATAGGGACCGCCGGATGATGTACTCCGGTAAATTAGGTATCCTCCACTGTATTCTGTGAAAGTTATCGGGGTCCAGGTAAGGGTAATGGACGTGTCGGTTGCAGAACTGCTGGTAATATTGTCCGGAGCAATAGTCTGGGTGGACCCCCAGTCATCGCCCCATTGGGTATTGTTGAGAAAAGTGGTGAGGGGGCTGTTATCAGTATAAAGACCATTCCACCGGAAGTCGCTTAATTCATCTTTCAGATTTATTAAATTTGTGAGTGCAGAGGGAATTGAATCAGTAAGCTGATTGCTGCTTACATCAAGTGACTGCAGATCTGTCAGATTCTTTAAAGAATCAGGGATGGAGCCGTAAAGCTGGTTATCATGGAGCCAGAGATATTTCAGACTGTCAAGACTGCCCAGACTTTTTGGAATGGAGTCCGTTAACAGATTATTATTAAGCCAGAGATACTTCAGACTGTCCATTTCTCCCATAGAATGAGGAATGGAGCCGAATAACTGGTTGTCATTAAGATATAAATATTTCACATTAACTAAATCTTTAAATCCGGATGGGATAGAATCAGCAATCTGATTAAAACTGAGATCCAGATATTCCAGATTTGGCAGATCCCCGCCATCTGTGGGGAAAGTCCCTGTGATAGTATTGTTATTCAGGCGTATTGTTTTCAGATTTACAGGATCAGTCAATTCAGTGGGTATAGAACCGGTTAAGCTATTATAATCCAATCTTAGAATTTCTAAATTAGTTAAATCTCCTATCTCAGCTGGAATAGTGCCGTTAAGATTGTTATTGGAAAGGTTAATTTCTGTTACATACCCGCTGTTCACAGTTATTCCATACCAGTAAACTACAGCTGTATCAGAAAGCCAGTTTGTATTATCTGTCCAGTTATCTCCGTCAGTACTGTTATACAGTGCAACCAGGGCAAGAGAATCCTGTGGATTAACTGCAGTAACAGCAGGACTTGATGTAATATTTTTATCCTGTTTATTTTTACTTTGAATTAGATAGAGTGAATCTCTCTTAATGTATTCTTTGATCAGATAATGTATTCTCTGTTCAGAAAATTTTTGCTGAAACTGTTCTCTGAGTTGTTTTTTAATAATTTCTTTATAATCCTGTGATACATTTTCTGTAATATTTTGAGCAGGAAGCGGATAATGAAGGAACAGGCATAATGCTAATAAAATAATTAGAATGTGATTTGTCTTGTTGGTCTGCATATCTCCCTCCTTATTTATTATTTATTAAATTATTGCAAATTTTATACCGGATTATTAATTAATATATGTTAATTTTGTAGTTAAAGTGTTTATAATTAATTAACTATTTGTTTTTAATGATATTTCAGTTATAAATTTTACTAATAATCAGTTTTTTTTATACCTTTCAGAATGATATTCATTAAAAATATTATATTTATTAATATGCATATTATAAATTATTAAAATTTAATATATTTATTGAGATAATAATAAAATTTTAAATAAATATCAATACAAAAGATATAGTTGGTCATGTAATGTCAATTTATTTCACTGAGAGAGAGTATGTTATAATAATTTTTGTGAGATTTATTATTATTTTATTTTTTATTTAAAATCCAACATATTGAGATGAAACAATTATATTGAATTGAGGGTATACCTATAAATAATAATCATGATAATTTTTAAAACAGGAGAGTAGTAATGAAAATGTATAAAGTTATCGGTTTTTTGATCATAATGGTTTTGATGCAGAATGAAATATGGGCGCAAACAATTATCCAGGGAACGATCAGAAACAAAGATACGAAAAAAGTATTACCCAATGCCAATATTCAGGTTTTAGATACCTTTCGGGGTACAATTTCCAATGATGATGGTAAGTTTATACTAGAGTTGAAAGAACTTCCTGTTATAGTTGAATTTAGATATATTGGATTCAAGTCAAAACAAATATCCATTACAAAAAATTCCCCTGTGATGTATGATATTAATTTACAGCCTGTTCCAATACAATTGAAAACTATTGTGGTGACAGGTGAAAACCCGGCTGCAATAATAATGAAAGAGGTTATTAAGAGAAAACGAGAATGGAGAAAGAAATTAAAAACTTATATGGCTGAGGGATATTCAAGGTTTGTTTTAGAGAATGATACGGGTATAGTGAGTATTTCAGAAAGTACCTCAAAAGTATTCTGGGATAAGAAAAGGGGAACAAGAGAAATAATAAATGCAAAACGTTCAACTTCGAATCTTAGTTTTCAGCAAAGCTTTGCTGCTGCAAGCTACCAACCTAATTTTTATGATGATGATATTCAATTACAAGGAGCAAAATTTATTGGTCCTACGCATCCCGAAGCTTTAAAATATTATACATTTACTCTAGAAAAAGAGATGGTCTTAAATAACCAGACTATTTTTGATATTGCTCTCATACCCAAAACTAAGTTTCATCCTGCTTTTATCGGTCATATTAAAGTACTGGAAAGAGATTATGTTATGATAGAGGTTGATTTAAAACCCAGTAATGCCTTTATATTACCTGCTCCTATTAAAGACTGGGATCTATCCTGTAAACAGCAGTTCAGTAATTTTGGTCAGGAATTCTGGCTTCCTGTAGATGTACACTTTAAAGGATATGTAAAAGTAAGTATAGTAGGTCTTGAACTACCCAAAATTCATTATAAACAGATCTCCAGAATCACTGACTATTCTATTAATTGTTCGCTGCCGGATTCATTGTATGGGGATGAAAGTTCAGTAATAAAAGAGGCTACTAATATCCAAAAAGATACCCTTTTAGCTTCAACCTATCATGTTATTCCTTTAACAGATGAAGAAGAATATGCTTATTCTGAACTGGACAGTACCATGACCCTTGATAAAGCGTTTAAACCCCGAGGCTTTTTGGCAGATATGGCAACTATAGCTATTGTTGCCGGTGATGATACAACTGCTTTAAAAGGGGAAAAATCATCAATGCATATATTAAAACATATTGAACCTCAATTTAGGTTTAATCGGGTAGATGGTTTTCATCTGGGGTTGAAGTATAAACAGCGGATTTTTAAAATTTTAAAAGGGAATGTATACACTGCCTACAAAACTGGATTAAAGGATTGGGCTTACGGTACAGAATTATCTTATATATATAAAAATTTCAGCATGAATCTTACCTATAATGAAGATACTTTTGTACAGAACAAATCAGAACATTATCCTTTATGGATTAATTCTTTGAATACTCTGGCAGGATATGATGATTATTTTGATTATTTCTGGAATCAGTCCTGGAAAGCTTCTATTCAGTACATGTTTAAAAGATATAATTTTAGTATACGAACAGAATTTAAAAATGAAAAGCATTCTTCTCTCAATAAAACAACAGATTATAATGTATTGGGAAGGAATGTTGTTCAGGATGACAATCCGTTAATCAATGAGGGTACATTAAGGGCTGTTGATTTTAATATTACCATAGGAGAGTCTTATGTTCCATGGGGAATTATGGGGCAGAATCAGGCTTCAGTTTCCATTGAACATAGTTCCCCTGATTTCCTCGACAGTGATTTTTCTTTTACCTGCTGTTATCTGACCGCAGAAACATATTTTAAAACCTTTTACAAACGCAGAGTGTTGCCAAATACTCTGTATTGCAAGCTGCAGGCTTTTGGTTCTATGGGTGATATACCGGTTCAGTGTCTAAGAGTTCCGGATATGAGAATAGCCGGTTTTACCCCATTTGGTGTATTCAAGACATTGGGGTCAGAAATTTTTAAATCTGGTAATTTTGTTTCTTTTTTCTGGGAACATAATTTTGGAACAGTACCTTTTGAAGTTATTGGTCTGCAAGGGGTAGCCAGGACTGGAATTGAGATCATATTACATGGTTCAAGCGGAAAGTTCTGGAAAGGAGAATCAACATTCCTCAGAAAAATGAATTATCCTGATTATTTTAACGATATTCAACATGAAATAGGTGTTTCCATAAATAAAATTTTTAATTTTTTCAGAATTGATTTTACAAAAAATTTGAACAGGGATGATTATTTTATCGGAGTAAGTATAGCCAGAATGTTTTGATTTCAGAAATTCTGATTATTTATATAGACCAAAATAGCCCTGAGAGAAAATATTCCTTCAGGGCTATTTTTATGGTATGGAATTTGCCAAAAAAACTTGTATATATTTATTTTTATTGATCAATGAAAGGGCAATGATTATATTATGGTTTACGAAAATATTAAAATAATGCTTGACTTTAAAACTTATTATTATTATTTTTTAAGAAATTAACAAATATATATAGTTCTTTTTTTATCAATTGAAGGAAAATTTCATGAAAGGGAGAAATATAATTTATAAATATAATACAAAATTATTATTTATAATTTGTATTGTACTATTCCCCTTAGTAAGTTTTTCTCAAGTAGACACACTGGATATTACATTTAAAAAAATATCAATTAATGATACAGTCTCCTATCGTGATTTGAGTGCAGATTTCCCTTCCCCGGTTTTATCTTTGATCGAAATCAAAGATAAAAAGAATAATCTATTTTTCCACGGATTAGCAGATACATCCAGATGGCTTACTCCTCAGGATTTCATTATGAGAGGAGACAGCCTCACAGTTGATGAAGTTTGGAAAAATATACTGGAATTTCATAAAAATAATCCCTCTTTCCCGGAGAATCCAAATGTAAAAGACATGACGCCCCAATATTTGATTACTGAAGTATCAAATGTGCAGGGAGAAGGTATTTCAGTTGCTCTGGCTATGGATTATAGCGGAAGTATGATTCATGTCATGCAGACTGTAGAAAAATCTGCTAAAACCTATATCAGAAATATGACTCAGGACGACCGAACCAGTATAATTAAATTTGCAGGAGAAGTGGAGGTTTTTCAGGAATTTACCAGTGATACTACTCTGCTAAATGAAGCGATAGACAGAGATTACAGATATTGGAGGGGGACACGATTATATGATGGTATTTATAAAGCATTACAGTTAACTGTGGAGGAAGTAGGCCGAAGAGCCGTTATTGCATATACTGATGGCAGAAATTTAGCCCAGGGCGGCCATACAAAACAGGAGGTTATTGATTTTGCCAAAGATAACAAAATCCCGGTCTTCACTATTGGGTTGGGAGAAGAATCACCGACAGATGTTTTGACTGAAATTGCTAACCAAACAGGTGGTTATTATACATATACAAGTACTGGTGAAGATTTAGCAGATATATATTTAGGAATTTATGGTTTAATACAGGGTTATTATGTTTTAGCTCATACTACTACAGATCCGGTAAGAAACGGAACCTGGCGAACAGTGAATGTAACAGTTAATTATGATACTACCGTGGGTATGGGGAAGGGATATTATCAGGTCCCTTTTACCCCTGTGGATTTAGGTGTTTCAAAAAGATCTGTAACTGATTCAATACTTGTTGAAAATTCCGATACAACTAATATTGCGGTAACTGATCATATAATTACCTATACGATAACTCTCTACAATAACGGTCCTCATGTAGTTGGTCCAATTACCGTAACCGATTTTTATCCGGAATCTTTTATTTTTTCTGAATCAGATATTCAACCTGACAGTGTAACTCAGGATTCAATGTTGTGGAATTTTTCTTCCATTGAACCTCAGGAAAAAATTAGCTGGGAATGTAAATTTTATGCTGATACAGTATTTACTGATCATTTATTGCCCAGAATAAATACAGTATCGGTCAAATGTTATCCCGATTCATTGGATTATACTGATTATAACAATACTGATATTGATACAGTATATTACTCTCCTCTAAAAGCTCCGGATCTAGCTGTTATCAAGAGAGCTACCAGTGATTCATTAACTGTATCAAAAGGAGATTCTCTGTGGTATATATTTTCAACAGATACTTTTTACTATAATGTGCATATAAAAAATCAGGGTGAACTCCCTTGTGAGAATATAAAAATAAAAGATATATTACCCAATTATATTAAACCCATTGATATACCGCAGTCATTTACCATAGATAACGATACACTTAGATGGCATATTGATACATTAGGATCAAGGGGTGATAAACAAAGTTTCTCATATAGCTGTTATATTGACACCTTACTTATACCTAATGTACTTCCTGTGGTAAATAAGGTTTTAGCTGAAGCTGCATCAGATACTATATTATATAACAACAGTGCACAGGATACACTCTACTATATTCCTTTAAATGCTCCGGACATAGTTGTTACAAAGAAAGGTATAGGGGATTCTCTTGTAGTATCCGGTGATGATTCAACTTGGTATGTTTTCCCGGGTGATACTATCGAATATCATGTTCGATTAGTCAACCAGGGACAACTAACCTGTTATGATATAACAATCAAAGATAAATTGTCAGATAAAGTAACATTGGTTGATTTCCCGGTGACATATTCTGTTTCAGATGATAGTATAATCTGGAATGTTGCAGAAGTTGCCTCTAACAGAGGTTTGGTTGAATTTATGTATACATGCAAAGTGGATACATTTATGCCTCCCTGGGACGAGCCCTTGATAAATACGGTGATGATCAGCAGTGTTGATGATACTATTTATCACAATAATACTGCTCAGGATACAGTCTGGGCGGCAGGAATTGTTCCTCCCAGTCCGCAGGTTTTGGCTGTCCCCAGCAAAATAGAACCCTTTGACAGTATACAGGTTTCAGTAATGACCCCAATAGATATTGTCAGCTGGGATATGATTGTTCTGTTTGGTGATGGGAGTACGGAAGACACCTATTGGAATAGTTTCATTCAGAACAATGCATTAGAACCGAGTGAATGGAAGGATCTATCTCCTGTTTTTAAAGATACCCGAATGGTAACTTCATCGGAGAAAGAAGAGATAGGATTTATTATTAAAACCGAGGATTATTGGCAAGTCTCTTACTATGATACAGCATTTGTTACTATTGCCAGCAGTAATAAATTCTATTTGGATTATAATACATATAAACCATTAGACCACAATGAGCTTGGATTACACTTCAAGTTAAGTTCCAACCGTCAGGCAGAGCTTAATATTTATGATATTGCAGGCCATTTTGTGAAAAATGTTTATGATGGTCCCGGAATCGCCGGATGGAACTTTACTACCTGGGATGGGACTAATGAACAAGGCGAACCTGTCGGCAGTGGTATCTATTTGGCTGTCATCTCATCTGGCGGTTATAATAAATATCAAAAATTTATTTTAATACGCTGAAAATAGGGAATGACAATGAAGAAGAAAAATACACTATTAGGTGTACTATTATTAGGTATTATTTTATTTCCTATTTGTTTATCTGCACAGCAAAATACTGGGCTACCGTTTTTAAAAATTGGATTGGGAGCAAGACAGGCAGGCATGGGAAATGCCTTTACAGGTGTCGGTGATGATCTCTTTACTATATACTGGAATCCTGGTGGTTTAAGTCATATAAGAAGGTGGCAGTGGGGTGTATCTTATAATAAATGGTTTGCTGATATTTATCAGGCTAATATAGGTTTCTGCAAACAGTTCAGATTTTTAGGAAGCAGGAAAACATCAATAGGGTTATTGGTTAATTATCTGGGAATGCCGCCCTGGGATGCAACTAACGGAACACAGCCTAAAGTCAGTGCTGATCATTTAGTAGGGATGTTTTCTCTGGGATACAGACTTGACTGGATAAGTCAGATGATATCCATTGGGGCTTCAATAAAATATATATCAACCAATTTTGACACTTATTCATCTACAACATATGGCGGGGATGTCGGAATCCTCATCAGGCCTGAACGATTCAGCATTAATACTGAAATATTTAATTTTGGAATAGTCAGTTTTGGTGCTTCACTTTTAAATATTGGGCCAGATATTACTTTTGATAAACAGAAAACATCATTACCCCTGACCAAACGGTTTGGTGCATCATTACTTCTTGGTAAATATAAAACCAGCAGTTTATTAATTGCCTTGGATGCAAACCAGATTGAGAAAGAACAATGGATCATGGGTATTGGCTCTGAATTCTGGTGGCATGATATGATAGGAGTTCGGGCAGGATATAAATTTAACAGTGATGACCTGGGAGATTTTAGTTTTGGAGTAGGATTCAGATGTGATGATATACTAAGTTCATTTCTTAATCTTAAAACAAAATATGGTGATGGTTTTGAAGTAGATTTTGCTAATGTTGGTTATGGAGATGCCCTGGAAAGCAATTACCGGGGTGCAATTATACATTATCCGATTGCACCAGAGCCATTTAAAATAATGACTCCCTATATCTCTTCTTCTCTAGTTTTGGATGAATCATCAACCGTGAAGCTCAACTGGGAAGAGTCCTATGATCCGGATGCATTTGATAAAGTTAATTATTATGTAATGGTTAGTAAAGATAGTCTTGTTGTGGAAAGAGCTGTAAAAATGATTTCCAGGAGTTACAGTGAATTCATCAGTTCTTCTTTTATAGATTCATTGTTTTTCAGTAAGTCTCTGGCAGACACTTCCTGTTCTCTTCAGGTTAATGAGGGAGGAGTGTATTACTGGGCGGTTGCAGCTTATGATTTAAGTAAACATGTTCAGTTAGCACAAAAGGGAGGTAAACGGGTATCTTATGTTGACCGGTTTGTAATTGCAACTCATGATTTAGCGGTTGAGGATTTTAATTTTGTACCGGAAAATTGGATAACTATCACACCGGAGCAGGGATCAATATCTTTTAAAATAACAAATAAAGGGGTAAGAAGTACAAGCGGATTCCACATGAAAATTATTGATGTATTTGAAAACGATACCTCAGAGAACCCTGTTCAGAAAGAAATTTATACTGTAGAAAGTAAGGGATTATCAGCAGGGGAAGATACTACCATTTCTTTTGTATGGGAGACACCTTATCCAGGAGAACACAGAATCACCGGTATGGTAAGACCGGTTAATATGGATCTGGAAGTCAACAGTGATAATAATGTATTGAATGAAATATTATATTCTATTCCCAAAGGCAAGTTTACAATACCTGATACAGTAGAAGTAATGGCAACAGGCTATGATTCAACTGATATTCCAATAGTACCAAAAGTTTATTTCGAACCATTTTCGGATGAAGTAGCTGAGAAGTATTATGATGAAAATAAGGTACCGGAGCCAGCATTAGTGGTGATGGCAAGAAGATTAAAGAAAAATCCGGATATTACTTTACAAATTAAAGGATCAATCGATAGACTCTCCGGAGAAGAACAGGTTGATTTAGCAGGCAGGCGAGCTGAAGCTGTTAAAAAGATTCTGATGGATCTGGGTGCTTCGGAATCTCAGTTAACAATACAAAATGATCATTCTGAGAAGATCAAAGGAAAGGGGAGGATGCCGCAGGATTCCCAGGATGCGAAAATGATCATGCAACAATACAGGGTTGTTGCTTTTGAAACTGACCAGAACTATGAAGAGAAAGTATTTGGCCCACTGACTGTGCCGGTTGACACCACTATGAGAAACATTATAAATATCGATGTTGATATTGTTACTCCTACGGGAGTTGAACAGTGGTATTTAGGTGAACGTTCAGACATTGTCACATTTAATCCTGAAGGTTTTATTGGTGAAGATTCATTACAGGGAGTTATTAATTGGGATGGTACAGGTAAAAGCGGTAAATTAGTTAAACGAAATCGGCAGTATGAATTTTCTCTTGTAATGACTGACAGTATGGGAAGACAGTTTTATACTCATCCTAATACTATGTATTTAAAAGAAAAAAGAACTATACGAAAAAGAGAAGTATTTGGTGCTGCAAAATTTGCAAAAGCAGAACCCACTTATCAGTTTTACTGGGACCGTCTGATGATTATTGCAGAAGAATTAGCCCGTGATCCAGATATGAGAGTAAAATTTGAAGGGCATGCCTGTGAAATAGGTTCTGATGAGGTAAATGAGCGGCTCTCTTACAGACGGGCTAAGCGTTTTACTGAGGCCTTTAAACAGCGAGTAAGGAATAATTATCCACAGGAATATCAGGATATGTGGAGAAGGATTGATGAACCGGAAGGTTTTGGAGAAAATATACCACTTCGTTTAAAATTACGGGGAAGAGAAGAGAAGCTTATAGGTGATAATAGTTCACCTGTTGGACGTTATTTAAACAGGCGGATAATGGTGTTACTGTACGGAGAACATGAGTAATATCGTATGCAGTAACATGTATTATATGTTAAAAACTATTTAATGTGCTGTTTTAAAACAGGTTAAAAAGATAAATCAATTTATTTTATACAAAGATCCATAGAAAATTAGTTTAAGATTAAACATATTTTATTGAAGGCATAATAATTGCAAGATTTTATATATATGTGTCTTTTTTAATTTATTAGAATATAATAGGTTTAGTTTATTATGAAAAAATTGATGGTAATATTTATTTTTTTAATGATAGTTACTCAGTGTGTTGCACAGGATATTGTTATTACTAAACAAAATAAAAAATATAAAGGTAAAGTCGTCAAATTAACTGAGAAAGGTTTTATACTTCGATTAATTGACGGTACTATTATTGTTGTACCTAAAAGTGACATTTCTCAGATTCATCGGGGGAAAATGATCATTGATCTTGAAAAACAGATGCGGTACTATAAAGAAGTGCATCATCCGTTTTTGCCTTTACTGGTGTTGGGTATATCTTCAGGTGCGTACAGTATAAAAAAATTTGGTGATTATCAGGATGAAAGGGACCGCATCAACAAAATTAATGAGGAAAACGAGGTTGATCCTGAACTAAGAAATATAGATGATAAATCCTGGGAGCACCTTGCACTCTGCATAGGATCAGGTCTTTTAAGTCTGGGTTCTATTTATATTTCTTTTAAACCCATGGAAGTAACCATCCCGATTGGTCCCATTAAAATGAGTGCAAATTATTCTTACAAACAAGTGATGCTGTCGTTTCATTTTTGACAACCATCAATATACTGACCTTTAAACTATTTTCAACAAAAAAAACCACAGAGCACTCAGAGTGTCGTATGAGAGCGCAGAAAAAAAGTTGTTTTATAATTTTTGTCTGTCTCAGATATTTTGTTAAATAATCTCAACTTTTACTATCAGGGTTGATTTTGTTCAGTCATAATATAGTAATTATTTTAGAACCAGTTGTATTAAAAGTCTCCAAAATGCTAAAACAAAGAGTGCTATGAGAAGTTCATCAGGAGCATGAAGTATAATTTTATTACCGGGGTTGTCCAAAAAGTAATAAAAATATTAAATGCAAAGGTCGTGAAGGAAAAAGAAAAGTTTTTAATTATATAATATTCAACTATTTACTACTTTGCGAACTCTGCGGTATTTTTGCTTACTTTGCGTTAAAATTTTGTTTTTAGTCAACCCCGGACAGGAATATCCAAAATAGTAAAATTGATTTTAACCCTGTTTAGCTTTAAATAGAATACTGGTTACCAGTTCAATCACAAAACCGTAAATGATTCCCATAACAAAAGTGGCAATAAAAATATTAACATCATCCATTACTGGAAAAGCCATGGGTATACTTCCGATTGCACCTAAAATGATACCATGTGACCACCATTTAAGTTTTAAGGCACTTATTCCGATCATAAAACCGGTAATACCTCTACTGAAGAGTATGGAAAGTTTTAATCCCAGTGTCATAGGCTGGCTGGGATCTGAGCTTGCCATGTACATGCAGATAATTCCACATAAGAATCCTGTAATTGTTGCGAGCAGTATTCTTTTTGTACTGGTCATTTTTAAATCCTCCTTTTTTGTTAAAAATTGATGTAATGATTCCAGATAATAACCTGTTATAATGTACTTCTTCTATAATATTTCCATTTTTTATGTCAGTTATTTTTATTGAAAATAATCTTCTGCTATTGTTTTCAGCTTAAGAAGAAATTTTATCCTGAGCAATCTGTTTTACTTTATCATATATAATTTGTATGGGAATATCTTTTTCATTTGCTATTTTTTTACAGTCATCATATTCAGGTGAGATATTTTTATTATCTTCCTCAAGAGACCGTACTTTTACCCGTACTTTGCCCCAGGGGGTGGAAACAGTTATCAGTTCTCTGTGGAGTATATTCCTTTTTTTTATATCAGATATCCTTACTCCCAGAGTGGTGGTCTGCTTGAAGATAATTTCTGATAGCTGATCAATCTTGCCGGGATCTGCAAGAACATTTAAAACAACTCCGGGCCTGTTTTTTTTCATGATCACAGCGGTAAGGAAAACATCCTTGGCTCCGTTTTTGAATAGGGTATCCATTAAATGTTCATAAAACTGAGGATTCATATCATCAATGTTGGTCTCGATCATCTGCACTATATCATGTTCAAACCTGGCAGATTTGTTACCGATGGTGAGACGTAAAACATTGGGAATGTCAAGATCGCGGCTGCCCAAACCATATCCGGTTTTTTCAATGGTCATAGCAGGCATACCGCCGAAATGGGTTCCCAGAGTGGAAAGGATTGCAGCTCCGGTAGGTGTGACCAGTTCCTGCTGAATATTGGTGGAGTATACAGGAATAGATTTAAGCATTTCAAGGGTTGCCGGAGCAGGAACAGGAAGCGTTCCGTGGGCACAATTCAGAGTCCCGGTCCCGATATGTATGCGGGATGCAGCTAGTTGCTCAATATTAAAATAATCGAAACCAATTGCTGCACCGGTTATGTCAACAATGGCATCCACTGCACCTACTTCATGAAAATGTATTTCATCCACAGATTTTGCATGTATCTTAGCTTCAGCCTGAGCCAGCTTGGTAAAAATATTTTTACTGTTGGTTTTTACTTTTTTGCTCAGATTGCTGCTGTCAATGATATCCAGTATATCGTGCAGTCCGCGATGGTGATGGTGAGTTTTTTTATAAGAAACTTCAAATTTTGTTCCGCTGATTTGTTTTTTTTGGTCTTTATGTTTTTTTATGGAGATATGTTTCAGATCAAGTTTATCCAGTTCAGATTTTAAGTACTCAAAATCAAGTCCGCAATCGAGCAAACTTCCTAGTATCATATCACCGCTGGCACCGGCTATACAGTCGAAATAGCCAATTTTCATTATATACTCCTCCGGATTAAAATGATTTATATCTTAAAACAGTAATAACTATTTAGTGTTTAGATTATTGATCATACTGGCCAAATATCCTGCCCCGAAGCCATTATCAATATTTACCACACCAATTCCGGGAACACAGGAATTAAGCATCGTAAGCAAGGCAGAAATTCCCTTAAAACTGGCTCCGTATCCGATACTTGTAGGTACCGCTATAACCGGTTTATCAACAAGTCCGCCCACCACACCGGGTAGAGCTCCCTCCATCCCAGCAACCACAACAATAACCTGGGCAGAATAAATCTGTTCCCGGTTCTGAAGCAGGCGGTGCACACCGGCTACTCCGGCATCGTACAGCCGGTCAATAGCATTTCCCATGCACTGAGCCGTTATTGCTGCCTCTTCAGCCACTCCCATATCTGCTGTGCCTGCGGAAATAATGAGTATTTTGTTTTTATTCTTTATTTTAGGTATATCTCCGATCACTATGGCTCTGGCTTGTTCATAATAGCGAGCCCTGTCAGTTACTTTTTTAACTGCAGTAAAGACAGGTTTGTCTGCTCTCATGGCCAGGACAGTCTGGTTATCAATGGTCATTTTTTCCACAATTTTTTGTACCTGTTCAGGGGTTTTCCCCTCACAAAAAATGACTTCAGGAAATCCTCTCCTGAAAGCCCGGTGAGTATCGATTTTAGCAAATCCTAAATCTTCATAGGGAAGTGATTTCAGTTTTTCCATGGCACCATTGATGTCCATATTTCCATTCTGAACATCTTCGAGTAATTTTTTGATCTGTTCACTTTTCATTGTTCAGTACCTCATTCATGCTTCCGGTTCTGTACCCTTCGATATCAGCACATATATATTTAAAACCCTGTTTTTTAAAGGCTGTAGTAACTGCAGAAGAAATTTTTTCTTTTACGAGTCTGCTGATATCCGATTGTGGTATTTCTATCCGGGCGATGGTTTCATGATCTCTGACCCGGGCCTGTTTAAACCCCAATTCATGCAAAAGCTGTTCACATTCAGCGATCCTTTTTATCTTATCTTTAGAGATAGGTATTCCATAGGGGATACGAGTGGCAAGACAGGCCAGAGCAGGTTTATTCCAGGTCGGAAGTCCCATTTTCCGGGATAGTTTCCTTATTTCCTCTTTAGTAAGACCTGCCATGGCAAGAGGGCTCAAAATGTTCATTTCTTTGAGTACTTTACTTCCGGGACGGTAATCATGAGCATCATCTGCATTTGAACCTTCTATGATATGTTTTAGATTATTTTTTTTTGCAATGTCTGACAGCTCAGAAAAAAGAAATTTTTTACAGTAATAACATCGTTGTTTATCATTGGCAATAAATGGTTTGTGATGGAGAATAGCAGAGTTGATAATAATATGTTTGACTCCGAATTCCGATGCCAGGGATTGTGCCTCTTCAATTTCAGTCTGAGGAATTATTTCTGATCTGAAAGTGACTGCAATGATATTTTCTGTGAGCATATCTTTTGCCACCCGGAGCAAAAATGTACTGTCCACACCGCCTGAAAATGCGATGACAGCTGATTGCAGATCATCCAGAATTCCCCTAAGTGTATGATATTTTTTATGTACAGTATTCATTTTAATTAATAAATAATACAAAAATTAATATTTAAATTCAAATTAATTCTTTAATTGTTTTATTGAGATATCAATGAAAACCATATTAATTAAAAATAATTTTTTAAAATTTTTGATTTTCTGTAAATTTTTACTTGACATTATGTTTTTTATTATTATTATTTTAGACATAATTTTTAACAAGATCAGATAAGTATACATTACCCTAACGAGGAATTTTTATAAAAGGAGTTTATTATGAGGTTAAAACTTTTCAGTATGGTTTTTCTCCCGATGCTGATATACGCCCAGTTCCATAAAGTGCCTTTGGGTACTCAGGGAAATACTCTGGTGTACACCGTAAGGAATCAGACTGTTCAGACCATGTATAAAATAGGTGTTTTTGTGGAATCCGCTCCGGGATGGATACAGTTTGAAAATAACACTTTTATGATCTATACATTACCAAGCACACGATCCTGTGATGCATCATTCAGGTTTAATTCCGGAAGCGGAGAAGCTGGTCAGAGCGGAAAGGTTATTGTGGGGCTTATGAATAATACTGGTGAGATTATCTCAAAAAAAGCACTCACTTTCTGTGCAGTGCTAAAAATCAATGAATCCAAACTTCATTCTCCCTTTCCCAATCCTGCCAATCCTTCCACTACAGTACGGTTTTCATTAAAAGAACCGGCAGAGGTCAGGATTATGATTTGCCATCAGCAACTGCACTTACATTCTTTCAAAATCAGACTATCTGGGGTGAGTTTTTTTTAGCCGATAGTACTCAACAAAATCCAGTGAACAATATACAATATGGTGACATACTTAATGATGGGATACGCTATCTAGTAAATGGAGTTGAACCTGAAACAAAACAGCAGGTGGATATTCAGGTTGAAAAGACTATTGATATGGCTAATACAGTCTGTCCTGAGGGATGTCCCGGAGGTAAAGAGGCATTCTTTATCCGGGAAAAAAATTATTTGGATGTATACCCGGAAAAGTCAATTATTAATGTTAATGAATCGACAAAAATATTTACAGAACAAAAGACTGCAACTTCTGAAATGAATCTTAGCTATGAGGATACTATTTCATTTACTCTGCAGTCTGATAATAAAAATTTAATTCATTATGGGTATCTAACCCTTAATGGCATTGATACTGTTCATTCAGTAACCTATCAGGAAGCAAATTACGGAGAAGTAAAATATATTGCAGAGTTTCAGGATTTTGAAGATGGTACTGAGGTACATATTATTGCTGAGAATTATGAAAATAATCTTATTGGTATGACGAGTATCAATGTGGTGGATAAAAAACCCAAACTCACTATTTTTACTCCACAGAATAAAAAAATATACAACATAACCGCTACCCCGGAGATGCCTACCATAGCATGTAAAGCGAAACTGTCTGGTTATGATGAAGAAAGTACCCCGGAAGCACAATGGGAATGTAAGGTGTCCTATGATTATCCACCAGGATCTGATGAAGAAACCTATACAGAAGAAGAAGTAGCTTTTGATGAAGATTTTATTTCAGAGTGGGATTTGAATTTTAATGATAATGCTACTATTATTGGTGGTAAGGTGACAATTAAAGTATCTGCTGAAATAAATGCAAAATCATATTTAGATTCTCTAATTGTTTATATTAGAGGTGAGAATCCTAATGATGATGATGTGACGGAAGGATTGGATACAGGTGAAATAACCATGCTGGAGACTGAAACATCAGGTTTTGACCAATTCGATACTGAGGAGTATGCTGAGCCTAACGAGAGGTTGCCTTTGCGCAGTGATGCAGATGAACATGGGTGGGGTATGTGCCAAATTGATGATCGATGGCATACAATAACCACCGGTCTTTTATGGGAATGGACTGCAAATCTGACTTACGGAATCAATTATTATAATACTAGAAGAAATGCCGCAGAAAATCTTTTAGAAACACTTGGGGATTTGGATATTGTTGCAGAAGGTCAAACGAGGCAAAGTATGATCGACAGCGAAGCATATGCAAGATATAATGGCGGTGGTAATGCCAGATATTGGAATTGGGTTGAACCTGATCCCAATGTGCCCAATGGATATTGGGAAGCGAGTCCAGCGATGATAATAAATGGAGTAAGAGAATACCATCCACTTGTGGACCGTAATGTAGGCCGGTATCTTAGATATTATTAATATATAAAATTTAAACCGGAGGATTCAATAATGAGAACTTTGATAAATATTTTACTAATTAGCTTCACTTTATTTACGAATGTTGTGTATACCCAATCCTACTATTACTCAGATGACCTTAGAGGAACCAGGGCAGAAGGCATTGTTCAGGATGTTTACAGAATTAATTTGATAACAGGTGAAAAAGAACAGATTTTATCTGGAGTAGGAATTACTTCTTTCTTATCTGATATCAATAAAATAATGTTTAAATCTATGCCAGAATCTAAAATTTGTATATATGATTTAATTCAGAATTCTATAGATACTCTATCATATTTAGGAAAAATCGAACTGATAAATCAAAACAATACGGTTCCACCTGATAATCATATATTTTTGTCCTGTGTAAAATTTGGGGCAAAAATAATTAGCAGAGAATTTCATACATTGGAAAGTACAGATATATTGATAGATAAGAATACACATTCTATCATCGACACAAGCTGCTATTACTTCAAATCTTCTAAAAGTTTAATATCGAGAGATGGAAAGAAAATTTATTATTTGCTGAATTTTAAAAATGGTATCTTTTTTAAAAGTAGAAGCACTGAAACAGGTGAGTTTATTAATGAAAAGATTGGAATAGAAGGATATGAAAATTTAAATATATATGGTGGAATTGGTTTTTATAGTTCTTCAAATGGTTATGCATTTTTAGGCTATCTGACTGAAGATGTTGAAAATGGGAAATTAATTTCTCATTATATTTTATGCGATCCTGAAAATGAAATATGTACAAATCATCTAATATGGCCAACAGGAACTCATCCATTAGCGAAGACCCTCACCCCTGATAGCGATATGGTTTTTCAAAATGGTGGCAAAATCTATATTTATGATAAAAATACTGCTGAATTAAAGCATAGGTATAAATTTCAAACTTCAAATAACCCGGATGTGGAATCAAAGATTTTCATATTAGGTGACAGTTTGTACTTTTTTCCTGAGGATCCCAAGGAATCTGATGCCACCCATTTTGACAATATCGGTCATGCAGACTTAACCAAAGTTCAATCCAATACTTCTTTAGTTGATATGATGACAGATGATGTAGAGGATGCCTATCAGAAAGGCTGGATCGATAATAAGGGTATTTATAACAGTTTGAGTAAAAAACTGGAACATGCTCAAAAACAACTGGATAAAGGAAAAACCAAACAGGCAATAAATCAACTCAATGCTTTTCTAAATCAGTTGGAGACGCAAAAGGGGAAACATGTGAATGAGCAGGCATATAATTTACTACATTTCAATGCGGAGGCTTTGATAGCGAGGATGGAAGAGAAGTAAATAATCGTATGAGTTAGTTTAATATCAGACGAGATTTACAGGATGTACAGGATTTTAGTTTAAAATATCCTGTTAATCCTGTTCATCCTGTCAAGAAGTTATTTATTGGAATTTAGTTTAAAAAACTTAAGTCCCTGCGTTCGTATTAACACTTTAACACCGATTCATATTTCAAGTTTCCATAGGACACTGAGTATTTCATATAGTCCCAGAACAACTTCTTCAATCAACAATCGTTAATCGTTGGTCTTAAATCAATTTCTTTTGATCTCAGAACAGGGATTAACGATTTGAGATTTTTGATTTTCTGTTTGCGGGGTTGTCCAAAAAGTAAGAAAAAACATTAAACGCAAAGGTCGCAAAGGAAAACAAATGTTTTAACTATATAATAATCAAACTCACATCACATCCACAGGATCCACATCAATGGCTACTTTTACATTGGGAAATGTTCTTTTTTTACGGTAATGTTCCATGGTCTTTCTTACCGCATCTCTCAGGATCCTTCCGGAAGGATCCTTAGCTTTACTGCTGCGGAACATGATCTGATACCGGTAGTAGTTTTTTATGCGGCTGATAGGACAGACAGCCGGTCCCAGAACGATGACTGATTTATTTTTATAGATATTTTTATAAAACAGTTGTGCTGCCTTTGAAGCATCATCTTTTATCCTGGACCTGAATCGTATGATGATGATCCTGCCCCAGGGAGGATAGTGCAGTTCCCGGCGCTGCCTGGATTCATACTTAAAAAATTTTTCATAGTCATGGTCGACTGCAAATTGCAGTACAGGGTGTTCGGGATTCATGGTCTGGATTATTACTTCACCAGGCATACCCTTTCTTCCGGCTCTCCCGGCAGCCTGAGTTAATAATTGAAACGTTTTCTCACCGGAACGGAAATCAGGGAAAAACAGTCCGGTATCAGCAGAGATGATCCCCACCAGATTAACACCCGGAAAATCATGTCCCTTGGCAATCATCTGGGTACCGAAAAGAATATCACTTTTTTTGTTTTCAAAATCCGTAATGATTTTATCATGGGTCCCTTTCCTTCTGGTGGTATCCTGATCCATTCTGGTTATTTTAGAGTCTGAAAACAATCTTTTAAGTTCTTCTTCCACCCTTTGAGTTCCAATTCCCCGATAGGAAATGGTTGTTCCTCCGCAGACAGGACATGAGTCCGGAGCTGTTTTCTGAAAACCACAAGTATGGCACATAAGTACATGGTTCTTCTGATGATAGGTTAAGCTTACATCACAGTTAGGACAGGATTCGATATTGCCGCAGCTTGAACACCGTAAAAATGTGGAATATCCTCTTCTGTTCTGAAGCAGAATTACCTGATCCCCGTTTTCCAGTCTCCGGAATATATTTTTTTGTAAAACAGGACAGAATACCCGGGTTTCTTTTTTTATTACTGTTTCTTTATGGTCGATAAGAGTAACTTTTGGTAAAGGAAGGTTGTCAATGCGTTGTTTAAGGGTACAGAGTGAATATTTACCATTTATGGTATTTTGATATGATTCCAGACTGGGAGTAGCTGAGCCGAGAATAACGACACAGTTATTAATTTTTCCCCTTATAATGGCTGAATCCCGGGCATGATAACGAGGGGCAGGATTTATTTGTTTATATGACGCATCATGTTCTTCATCAACAATAATAATACCGAGATTATGCAGGGGAGCAAATAAGGCGGATCTTGGTCCGATAGTGATTTTATACGACCCGTCCTTAATTTTACGCCAGGTATCATATCTTTCTCCGGTTGACATACGGCTGTGAATTACAGCAACCTCATTACCAAAGTAGCTTTTATATCTTTGCACTGCCTGAGGGGTTAAAGAGATTTCCGGTATAAGAACCAGTGCTGTATTTCCTTTATCCAGAACACATTTGATAGCTTCAATATATACCTGGGTTTTACCGCTTGAAGTAATGCCGTGGAGCAGTATGGGATGAAAATGATTTTTATCTATATTTTTTTTGATTATTGTCAAAGCAGAACGTTGTTCTTTGGTAAGATTGATGTTTCTATGTGGTTTAATGAGTGTATTTTTATAGGGATCCCTGATTACTTCTGATTTTGTTATTGTTATACAACCTTTTTGTTGAAGACGATTCAATATATCCATTCTCTCTTTTATATTTTTTCGTTTTACCCCTTGTTTTTGTTCAAGAAGTAGGGATAATACCCTTGCTTGAGCCGGCGCTTTCTCTTTCAGTCTGGATAATTCCTCCGGCGGTATTGTCCGGGAAAGATGGACAGTTTGTTCATATTGGATCTTTACTCTGTCTTTTTTTAATATTCCGGGAGGCAAAGCTGTTTTTATTACCATTTCCCAGGGAACCAGATAGTAAGAAGCTATCCATTTCGTCAATTCAAATACATCAGGAATCAGAATAGGATCAGTATCAATAATTTCGATTATTTTCCGGATGTTTTTCAGCTCAGGTCTTTCAGTAAAATCATCAATCAATCCGCACACTTGTCTGTTGCCAAGAGGTACCATTACTTTTTGTCCCTGTTTGATTTCTTCCCTGAATTTTTCCGGGACTTCATAAGTGAATTTTTGATAGGGGGGATGCGGGAAAATGATATTTACCCATCTGGTTTTAACGGTCGTAGTCATAAAATTAATATAGTAAACATAAATAAAAAAATCATTATCTTTTTCTTGAAAAACTCTTTAATATATAGTACATTATATAATAATGTAAAAAAAATTAAGATGGAGTAATTATTGTGAGAAAATCAGCATTATTAGTATTCATGGTTTTTATTATTGGCATCATAACAGCAGGTTGCGGTCATATGAGCCACGCTTTGTCAAAAAGGACACAAGCACAACCAGGACCTGATCAGAGAGCTGTTAATAAATTTACAGATGGAGTGATACTGGATCTACAGGGGAATTATGCAGGCGCCTTATTAGCCTATCAGGAAGCTTTACTGTATGATTCCACTTCTACTGAAATTAATCTGGCAATTGCCAGGGATTATATTCTATTAGGCAAAGATGAGAGCGGTAAAAGATTTCTAGAAAGAATATTAAGGTTAGATCCAGATAATATTAAAGCTCTGGAGCTGATGTCAAATGTTCTGATCCGGCAGAATAAGATCGATGATGCTGAGAGATATCTTAAAAAAATAATCACTCTGGATACAACTAATGTTGAGTCTTTACATAATCTTGCTTTGATTTATTTAAAACAAAGAAAAACAGAAAAAGCTGTAGAAATGTATAATCGTATTCTTGAGGTCAGTGATTCACCCAGACCGGAACTGTTATTGCGGTTGGGTGATCTGTATTTTGAATTAGGGCAATATGAAAATGCTGAGAAAGTTTTTTATGAATTCAATAAAGCTAATCCTTTTGACGGTCATGGATATTACGGCTTAGGTTTGGTCAGAGAAGCTTTGAAAGATACTGCCATGGCAATAGCAAATTATAAGAAATCTCTTCAGCTGTCTCCAGATCTGGAACAGGTTTCAAATCGATTGGGAGCTTTATTCGCACAACAGAAAAAAATTGATAATGGAATAGAATTTTTCCAGGAACAGATACAAAAGGATTCAAGTACAATTCAGAATTGGTTTGTACTCAGTGATCTGTACCAGGAAAAAGGCGATACCCTGCAAGCAATAGATATATACGAAAAGATGAAAAAAAATTTTCCTGATGAAATACAGGTACAGTCTGAGTTAGGAAGGCTCTATCTTGATAATGATGATAACAGAGCAGCTTTTCAGGAATTTAAAGAAATACAAGAAAAAAATCCTGAAAGTTCATCCGGCTGGCTTTGGCAGGGAATAAATTTAATTCAAATGGACAGCTTAGATGCTGCAGTAAAGAATCTGCAACAGGCTTTAGAACTCTCGCCCAATAATCCTCTGGGTAATTATTATTTAGGAGTTCTTTATATTCAAAAGCAACGTCCCGGAGAAGCAATTCCTCATCTGAAAAAAGCTCTTGTATTTAATCCCAATTGGATACCCGCACTTCTTTCTCTGGCAAATTCCTATGAAAGTATTAAGCAGTACTCTATTGCTGACAGCCTCTATGAGAAAATACTGGAGGTTGAACCGGATAATGCTACTGCATTAAATAATTACGGATACAGTCTTTCAGTCAGGGGTATTCAACTTGATAAAGCACTTCGTATGGCTCAAAAAGCCATCTCTATAAATTCTGAAAATGGATCGTTTCTTGATACCATAGGGTGGATTCTTTATAAAAAAGGTAATTATGAGGAAGCGCTTGAATATTTAGAGAAAGCTTTTTCCAGGCGCCAGGATAGTGCTGAAGTGGCGGAGCATTTAGGGGATGTTTATAAAAAACTGGGGATGGATGATAAGGCAAAAGCAAGCTGGGAAAAAGCTCTTGAACTGGCACCCAATAATTCAGCTATAAAGAATAAAATAAACCAGATGATGGAATAGTCCTATGAAGATACTCAGGGCATGTTCTCGGATTTGGTTTTGGTTATGTTTTATTTTTATTGTACTTCTTTTTTCAGAATGCGGAATACCATTTTTATCCTCACGCGTTCCGCCGTCAGTTTCATCACATACATTACTAGATAAAATTCACCGAAATGTTGAATCATTACACAGCTTTCAGGGGAAAGCAAAATTACGGATGCTGTCCAGTGAATATATGTTCAAAGGAAATGTAAAAGTGAATATGAAAAAGCCTGATTCTTTGTGGATGAAGTTTGAAGGCCCCATGGGAGTCGATGTTGCTTTAGTACGGGCAAAGGGAAAAGAAATGGAGTATTATATTCCATCCGAGAAAATTATATATTCAGGATCGGTTGAACGATTAAGAGATTTACATTTAGTTCCCTGGAATGTAGAAGTTTCGAACATTATTCAGTCATTTTTAGGGTTAATAGATCCTCCTGATACTATCTCCGATTCAACTATTGCTTATTCATCCCGGGAAGATGCTTATATCATCCCTTTTAATGCTCGAGGGGTTAAAGAGAAAATCTGGATCAACCCCAGAGGACCTGTAGTAAGCAGATGGGAAAGAAAAAATAAATATGGAGATCCCTTATGGGTTTGGGAAGGTGATATGTTTTATAAAAGAGGCAGATTACAGCTTCCAAAATTTATTCAGATAACCCAGTATAATCCCAGACAAAGAATAACCTTATATTATGATATAATGGATATAAATCAAAAATTACCGGAGGACTGGTATTTTATGAAAATTCCGGAGGGAGTAGAAGAAATTGAACTTTAATAAAACAGATATAATAACGAAAGAAAATTCTATTTCCATTGTGATTCCTGTTTATAATGAAGAAAAATCCATAAAAAAACTTTATTCAGAAATTTGCCGGGTGGAAAGAGAAAATAATTTTACATTTGAAATTATTTACGTGGATGACGGCTCAACTGACATGACTTTCAGGATGATAGAAGATATCCATAATACAGACAGCAGGATAAAAGCAATTAAATTCAGAAAGAATAAAGGAAAAGCAGCGGCTCTGGCAGCAGGGTTTTCAATTTCCGAAGGAAATTTTATTGTAACTATGGATGGAGATTTACAGGATGATCCCTCAGAAATACCATCTTTATTAAACAAACTGAATGAGGGGTATGATATGGTTTCAGGATGGAAAATGAAAAGAAAAGATCCGTTATCAAAACGTATCCCTTCACGTATATACAATAAAGTCACTTCTTCATTATCAAGAATCCCTATACATGATTTTAACTGCGGATTAAAAATTTACCGGAGAGAAGTTATTGACAGGTTAAGATTATATGGTGAGTTACATCGTTTTATTCCTGTATTGGCTAAATGGGAGGGTTTCCGTATCGGGGAAGTGAAAGTGAATCACAGGAAAAGAAAATTTGGGAAAACCAAATATGGATTCAGCCGTTTTTTCAAAGGGCTATTTGATTTTATAACTGTGCTTTTTCTCACCAAATATATGAAACGGCCACTGCATTTTTTTGGTATTATCGGTCTGTTATCTTCATTTTCCGGAGCTGCCATTATTATTTATCTGATTATTCTAAAATTAAAGAAAATTTCATATCTCAGTAACAGACCGTTATTATTTATCGGGGTTATGCTTTTAATAATCGGAGTTCAGTTTATTTCTATAGGATTAATTGGAGAGATGATAACTAGAGCCCACAGTAAAGAAGATAATTTTCCAATTAGTAAAAGACTGGGAGAATAGCGTGCGGGTTGTTCTTATTGGAACTGCATTTCCTTTACGGGGTGGGATTGCACATTATATCGCTCTTTTGTTTAAAAATTTAAAGAAAAGAGGACATGCGGTAAAAGTTCTTTCTTTTAAAAGGCAATATCCCGGTCTTTTTTTCCCTGGAAAAACACAACAAGATGAGGGCAAGGAACTCATACATATCGAATCTGTACCTCTTCTTGATTCGATTAATCCTTTTACCTGGATACGGGCTTTTTTCTGGATAAAGAAAGTTCGTCCTGAGTTATTGATATTTAAATACTGGATGCCTTTTTTTGCACCCTGTTATGCGACAATTTCCTGTCTCAGTAAAACATTCCTGAATATAAAAACTCTTTACATTCTTGATAATGTTGTTCCTCACGAAGGGAGAGTCGGAGATTACATTTTAACCCGAATAGGACTGCAGTTCATTGATTTTTTTATTGCTCAGTCGGCAACAGTGTTGAAGGATCTTTTAAAATTTCGTCCTGAGGCTGAATTCAAAGAGATACCTCATCCTGTGTATGAGATATTTCCTCCGGCAATATCCAAAGCAAAAGCAAGAAATGAATTACACATAAATGATAAAAGAGTAATTCTTTATTTTGGATATATACGTGAATATAAAGGTGTCAGATATCTCATAAAAGCCATGCCTTTGATACTCGATTCCATGGATGTAAAACTTTTAATTTGCGGTGAATTTTATGAAGGCAGGGAAGAGATCTTTACCTTAATAGAAGATTTGAATGTTAAAGATAATGTTAAGATATATGATTCCTTTATTCCAAATGAACAAGTAGGGTACTATTTTTGTGCTGCTGATCTGGTAGTTCTCCCATATATTTCAGCTACTCAGAGCGGAATAGTACAAATTGCATATCATTATCTGAAGCCGGTTTTGGTGACATCTGTTGGAGGACTTCCAGAAGTTGTTAGGGATGGCACCTGTGGTTATGTAGTCCGCCCTGAAGATCCGGCAGCTATTGCGGATAAAGTAAAGAAATATTACCAGAACAATAAAGAGTCTGAATTCAGGAATAATATAAAAACAGAAAAACAGAAATATTCCTGGGATAGAATGACTAATGCAATTGAAGAATTTATGTTAAAAGAAAAATGAAGGCTGTCGATTTAGTATATAATGGACGAAAACCAGCAGAGAAAAAAATATTTATAAAATATTTATTAAAGGTAGGACTTTAAAGGGGCTCTGCTGGTTTTCGCTAATGTGTGTTGCACCTTTAATACATTAAAAATTTAAAGATTTTTTTGTACTTTGTCAAGTAAAATTTATCTGACTTGTCATTTATGCTGTGGAGGATATTGTGGAGTATGCAACTGTAAAAAATAAAATTGCTGAAGTAATGCGAAAGAGTATACTGGTAAGAAAAATTTTTTACAGGATAACCGGAATTGTTTTTTTACGTGAATGGTATGTTAAACGAAAAATAGTTAAAAGTATTTCCCATAAAAAAAATATTAACAATATATTAGATGCTGGATCAGGATTTGGACAGTATTGTTATTTTTGTAAAAAAAAATTTCCGGACGCTGAAATTGTAGGCATAGATATTAATCAGAATTATATAGACGACTGTAATCAGTTTGCTGAAAAAGCAGGTATTGAAGGATTGAAATTTCGAAAAGAAGATCTGACAGCAATTAGCTATAAAAATAGATTTGATCTGATATTATCTGTGGATGTACTGGAACATATTAAGGATGATATCAGACTTTTGTCTCTTCTAAATGACGCAGTCAAACCAGATGGATTTATAATAATCTCCACTCCTACAATATACAGAAAACATAAGAAGGACGGAATGTTTGTGGATGAACATGAAAGAGAGGGGTATGCAGAAAAAGAAATTATGGAAAAACTGAAAAACAGCGGTTTTTCTACTATAGATATTACCTACAGCTATGGTATCTGGGGAGATCTGTCCTGGAGGCTGGGCATCAGAAATTTTATGAAACTTTCTGAGTCCGGAAAAGCGGGTAAAATTTTTGCTCCTTTTTATTTTATAGCGGTTTTCCCACTGGTGTTGTTACTCATGTTACTGGATTATTTCCGTTACAATAAGACCGGTACTGGTTTTGTCATTGTAGCACAGGGATAAGATTTCACTCTAAATGTCTAGCTCTTCACAGGCCTTATATATATTTTCAAACACTTCAGGAATGTCATTCTCAGTCAGACTGGAGAATGCTATTCTCAAGTAATGGTCTTCAGCGATTAACCCGATATTGTATTTTTGCAGTAATTTTTTCCTTAAAAGTTCTGTATCAATACTGTCTTTAATTTTCAGACACATAAAATATCCTGAATTATAAGGATAGGGAGTAAACAGATCATTATATTTTTTTTCCTGGGATTTCAGTACTTTTTTGACTTTGAGATATCTTGATTGTAATAAATTGAAGTTTTCCTGCATTTCTTTTTTATAATTATTTGTATTTAAGGTATTGATAAGCAGACTCTGGGAAATTCGGTTAACACTGGATATACTTGCTCTGATCACCCCGGCAGTTTTATGTTCAAGCGCAGTATAAGCCTCTTTGTCCATGGCTTTTGAATTATAGGTTATAAAACCTACCCGGAATCCCCAGGCATAATATTCTTTGGTTGCACCATCAATTTTTACAGACAGAACATTTTCATGCAAATTATAGAGATGAGAAAAAAAGGATTCTTTTATAATATTTTTTTCATACACCAGACCAAAATATGCGTCATCGAATATTATCACTAATTTATTCCCTTTTTCAGCCCTGTTCAGAATTATTTGTTTAAGAGTTGCTGCTTCCTTTTCTGTGATGGTGTATCCGGTTGGATTGTGAGGAAAATTCAGCAGTATTATTTGTTTCTCTTTACCTGATCGTATTGTTTTTTCAAAACTTTTTGTATCAAATCCATTCTTAAAGGTGTTGAAAGTGATAAATTCTGTATTATAGAAGGATTTGTATATAAGATTATAATTACCCCAGTAGATATTACTTAAAATAATGTTGTCTCCAGGGTTCATAAACAAGAATCCTGTAATATTCAGAGCATGGGTGAGTCCGTTTGTAATAAGAGGCAGACTTATAGATTGACCGAGGGTTGGATTTTTTTCTAATAATAATTCTTTCCATTTTTTTCTTAAAGAAGGGATACCATAACTGGGGGCATAAGGGACGATTTCCTCAGGAGTCAATGAAACAGTATTTTGTATAGAACTAAGACATATTGGAATGCCGTTATTTTCCATGGCCATTCCAATTGAGCCATTGAATTTTGCATTTTTAGCTTCTTTTCCTTGTTTAACAATACCGTGTTTGGGAAAATAGATAGCCTTCCCCTTTTCTGAGAGAAGATTATAGATAGTATTAGATTTTTCTTTTAAAATTTTATTTAATTCTAAAGCATCTGGATGGTAATTAGTTTTCATGAAGAACCTTTGATGATAAATAATTTTTTTTGTATAAAAGTTCTGCTATAAGCACAGCTCCTCCGGCAGCTCCCCGGATAGTGTTATGAGATAGTGCTACAAATTTCCAGTCCAGCACCGGATCTTTTCGTAGGCGTCCAATGCTGACTGCCATGCCGTTATCTAAATTTCTATCCAGTTTTGTCTGAGGTCTGCTGTCATTTTCAAAATAGTACAGGAACTTTTCAGGAGAAGATGGGAGTTTAAGATTTTCGAGAGGATTGTCAAAAGAATCAATGGCATCAACAATCTCTTTATAGCCAGGATTCTTTTTAAATTTTACGCTTACAGAAACCAGATGGCCATCACTGACAGGGACACGTATACAAGTAGATGAGATGACAGGTGTTTTACTTTTGATGATTTTATTGTTTTTAATGGTTCCCCATATTTTCATAGGTTCCTGTTCGGATTTCTCTTCTTCACCGGAAATATAGGGAATAACATTATCATCCATCTCGGGCCAGGCTTTCAGCGTTTTCCCTGCTCCTGAAACAGCCTGATAGGTTGAGACTAAAACCTTTTCAATTTGAAATGCTTGTAAGGCATGAAGGACCGGGACATAGGATTGTATAGAACAATTCGGTTTCACACTAATAAAACCTTGTTCCCAATGTCTGTTTTTTTGTTGGATTTCAATAATATCTAAATGATGAGGATTTACTTCAGGAATAATCATGGGAACATCTTCTGTCCATCGATGTGCAGAGTTACAGGAGACGACCGGGATACCCTTCTCTGCATATTTTTCTTCCAGTTTTCTGACAGCTGTTTTATCCATACTGACGGCTGAAAACAGTAAATTTACTTTCTCAGATATCGTATCAATATCAGTATTTATATTATATACTGTTAGATTTTTTAATAACTTAGGAATACTGATATTTTCTACCCAGCGTCCTTGTACAGCTTCTGAATACGATTTTTGAGCTGATCTGGATGATGCTGCAACACAGCTGATTTTGAACCAGGGATGACGGGATAACAAATATATAAATTTTTGGCCAACAGTTCCGGTTGCTCCCAGGATACCAACTGGAATTTTTTTTGTATTATTTGTATTATATAAGTGTTTTTTCATGCAGTAAATATACAAAAATATTTAGTTTTTACAAAATATTTATTTTTCTGAAATTGGTTAAAATTTGTTCAGTTGGATTAATTTCGGTTGAATTTTGTTAGAATTATGCTATATTTAATAATGAAAATATTATTTTTTATGCTTAAATTCATTAAAAGCAGGACTTTATATTCAAATAGTATTTTTCTGGCATTTTTTTTGCTCAGATAATAAATTATGAATAAAAATATTATTAATGCCTGAGGAGGAATATATTTATGGAGGCTATCATACATAGAATAAAAAAATTGTGGTTTATAAGTTTAGTATTTACTTGCTTATTATCAGGAACCACACAAGCTCAGATTAAAATAATGCCTTTGGGTAATTCAATTACCTGGGGAAAATCTAATAATGCTGCTCCTATACCTGGTGAACATGGATACAGGGATCACCTATTTGACAATCTTTACAATGCGGGATACAATATAGAGTTTGTGGGTCCTCAAGACGATGGCAATTATGATGGTGAATGGCATGACGGAGCAACCATAGAGCAGTTTATCCCGGATGCCTACTTCCCTTCATACAGTCCGGACCTGCAACCTCAGCCTAATAATCCCTTTGATGTAGAAATTACTCTTGATAATCTACGTATGGCAGGAAAATTTCCTGATATTATTCTGCTCCATATTGGGACCAATGATATGGGCTCTGATCAGCCTATTGCCGGAGGTTTTCGTGTTTCGGTTCAGGAAGAGCTGGAGAATCTTTTACAGTCTTTGCTGGATTACAATGAAGGCGGCAGCAGCATTGATAATATATTCTTATGTAAAATAATTCCCAGAGCACCATTTAATGATTATCCTGGTGTTAATGCGAGGATTTTAGATTATAATTCCAAAATTGATATTATTTATAATAATTTAAGCAATGAAGAAAAGGGAAGAGTAACAATTATAAATATGCATGCTGCCTTATACAGTAATCAAAATGCATATTATGGCCAGGATGATGGTCCCATCAGTCCTAATGAAGATCATATTCATCCAAATATAGATGGATACATAAAAATGGCAGATGTATTCAGTATGTATATAGAGAATGAACTTGCTCTATCTCAAAAGGATGATTTTTCTGTTATGCCTGGTACTCTGGACGGTTTAACAAATTGGACTGCAAGTAGTTCTATTTTAGTTACCAATTATCTTGGAGGATATATATATACATATGATGAAGGTTCTTCCTGGCAGGATTTAGCTATCTGGCATAAATCCAGAGGATTTAATTCAATTACCATGGGATATCATGTTCAATCAAGCTCTGATAACAGTATTACCAGCGGAGTAGGATTATTAGTGGCTTGTGATACCACTGATATATCTATTGTAAACGGGTATATGGTGTTTGTATATGATGGATATGTCAGACTCCATAAAGTCGTGAATGGAATTGTTTCCGATCAAATTGCCCGGAAACCTTTTCTTAATCCTCGAAATGGAGACAGTCTGTCAGTTACGTATATCATCACAGAAACCAGGACTAATTTCAGCATAAAGCTTATGAATGAAATTAATCCGCCTCCATCAAATCCAAAAGAAGCAATATTTGAAATGAGTGATTATGCCAATAAACCACCGCTGGATCCTGAAACAAAGTATTATTCCGGAGTGACTTTTCGGGGAAGTACTCCTGAGAAAGATCTGAAAATAGATTTTATCAAAGCCTCTACTTCGTATGAAGATTTGGTTTCGCCGAACAGGATTACTGATCTTACCCCAATTTCCAAAACAGCCTCCAGTATAACTCTTCAGTGGACTGCAGTAGGAGATGATGGTTTTACTGGGCAGGCATCCAGTTATGATATCAGATACTCGACGGAGTCAATAACCACAGATAATTTTAAGGATGCCAATGTTGTCGGAAGTATACCGCAACCCGCAGATTGTGGTGACGGTTCATCCCGTCCTAACCAGAGTGTCACAGTTGAAGGTCTTCTCGCTAATACTGATTATTTCTTTGCTATGAAAACAATTGACGACTGGGGAAACAGCGGGGATTTATCCACAACTGTTTCATCCAGAACAGCTAAAAGAAATCTGATTACTGATGAACTGGATGACAGTGATGTATTTGACAGCAACTGGGTATATAATGCGGATGAATATAAAATTAATGAAGATACAGGAGAGCTGTATAATGATTATCAGACCGGAGACTGGGGAAGTTTAGCAATTTATAAAGACGGTACAAATCCTTCAGAAGTCAGGATGGTGTGGGGAAATAATGTGCAGGATCCTCAAAGCGGTGAAAATGCCAACGGTGGATTTGTTTTACTTGCCAGTGATACAAGCACTACAGCCAACGGTTATTTGTTATTTATCCGTAACCAACTGGATGTGATATATTTATTCCGTATAGATAATGGTATTATTTCTGATCCTACTGAATCACGATTAGATGCTGTTCCTTTGGATATTGAAAATTTAGGCGGATATCCGGGAGCAGGGGATACGTTAGCAGTAATTATCAATACTGATAATGATGCTTATAACAGATTTGATTTATTTGTAAAAAAAGGAATAGCAGGTTCATCCTGGCAGGCAGCTTCCAGATTTGCATTGTATGATTATGATAAATTGTTCGGGAAGAAAGAGGACAATTATGCGGGTATAATGCTTACCCAGAAAGCAGATGACCAGGATAATGCAGTTACTTCTTTTGCAACTTCTTTTATGAGAACAAATGCAGAATATATAGAAGCGGTAGGACCAGTATCATTACCATCAGATACAGTTAATAAAGAATTAGAGGAAAATCTGCAAGTCAGGGTATATGATAAAAATAATATTTTTCTTCCCGACTGGCCGGTTTATTTCAATATAACTCAAGGTAATGGCAGTATTGGTTCTGGAGAAATCAATAATAAAAGATTATATATTGAGGCAGAATGGTATACATCAATAGAGACTCCTATGGTTGAAATTGAGGACCAGACAGCCTCAGGTGGTACCTATATTAAATCTTCTCAGGAAACTCCTGATAGAAATGGTTATGCTGAATATAAAATATATATTGACAAAGCAGGTGCCTATACTCTTTATGCACGTACCAAATGGGAGCAGAATGATTATAAAGGGTGGAACTTTTATGTAATTTTTGATGAAGGAACACCAAATGAAGAAGAATTCATGTGGTATATTCAGCAAAGACAGGGAGGAAGTCCCAACTGGATCTGGGATGTCGTGCAGGTAGGGTACAGAGGTGAGAATTTTACCAGACAACTGAGCAAAGGAATGCATACTCTAAAAATAAAAACTGTACACGCAGATGTTCCCCTGGATAAATTATTACTTACCAGAGAAGAAGGATACATAAATGTTCCGGATGAAGAGCCTAATAATGCTGTTTTAACCAATGATAATGGAATAGCCAGTACTACCTGGACACTCGGTACTACAGCTGATGATAAAAGTACTCCTGCTTCAAATGAAGGATTGAATAAAATTATTGCACGGCCCTTGGGAGCTGAGAACTCAGTGGCTTTTGAAGCTGAAGCTATACCAGATATACCAAGTGCATTATTAAAGTCCAATGACAATCAATATGGAGATGCGGGAACCCAGCTGGCAAAACCGTTCGTTATTACTTTGCTGGATGCATATCAGAATAAAGTACCTGATCATAAAGTTAATTTTGAAATAATAAATTCTTTGGACGGCAGTCTTTCAGATACAAGTGTAGTTTCAGATGATTATGGACAGGCATCAACATATTTAACTCTCGGACGTCAGGATACTTTATATGAAGTATTGGCTACATTTGAAGGGTATACAGGTCAGCAAATTAAATTTACAGGCCGGGTAAAAAGAGGTACAGGTTTAGTAGGAAAACTGGTTCCTGTGTCGCTTCAGGCAGATGAAAAGCTCTATATTAATGAAACCTATGAAGAGATTTTACAGGTCCAGGTTTTAGATGATTCAACACCTCCTCTTCCAATAAAAAACACTCCTGTTACTTTTGAAGTAATAAATGGACAGGCAACAGTTGTGGAAAACAAGTATTATACTAATGATCTTGGTATTGCAAAAGGAAATATTACTATGGGACCTGATCCGGAAGAAGTGATGGTTATTGCTCACACCAGTCTTCACGCTGATACAGTGTTAGTTGATACAGCTTTTTATAAAATTTCTGAGATTTATAAACCTCAAGGCAGCGGAGACAATCAAAAAGCTAAGGCAGGTACTATATTTAAGTATCCGTTAAAAATATATGCAAGTTCACCTTCCGGTGCTCCTGCTGGTGGTATTCCTATCATATATGAAACTGAAGGACATGGATTTGAATTCAGCGGTGGTGGAGAAGTGGCGTTTGATACCACCGATTATCCTGATGGGATTGCATCTATAAGAGTGAGAGCTGGACAATACCATGGTAAATACAATAATATTATAACTGCGTTGGCGACAGATGGATTCTATCCGATTAAAGGATCCCCCAAACATTTTACCCTGTATGTTTCCTCAGATGCTGATCAATTATTAAAGGTTGAGGGAGACAGCTTGTCCGGTGTAGTAGGTGAGATTGTCGGCCCCTTAAAGGTGAAAATGATTGACAGTGAAGGCCAACCAGTTGTTAATCAGCCTCTCGTTTATAAAGTAACTGCAGGAGACGGCTATTTCAGCGGTGAAACACCTCGGGATTCATTAGTGTTTTATTCTGATCACAGTGGTTTAGCTTCTGCCTGGTTAACCCTGGGACCGAAAGTAGGGAAATACAATAATGAAGTTACAGTTTATTTTAATAATGCATATAATCATCGCGAAGTAAAATTTCATCTTTCAGCCGTTGTATCCAGTGCAGATACTATGTTTGCCTTGTCTCCTTCTCATATTACAGGAACAGTAGGAAAACCTGTAAATGTCAAAGTTAAGGTTTTGGATGATACAAAACCAGGTAATCCTGTAAAAGATGTAACAGTTAATTGGTCGGTAATGGAAGGTGGCGGCTATCTTAACGCAGAAGGAGATACGACAACTGTTGTAGCTAGTGATGACAGCGGAAAGGCTTCTATAGATTGGGTGTTGGGAACTAATGCAGGTGAAAATAATAATGTAATAAAAATTTCTGCCAGTAATGGAGTGAATCCTTTAAATGGAGCCCCCATTTATATTTATGCTTCAGCTGCTGCTGATTCTGTGGACGCGGATTCATCTATCATTGATGCTACTCCTACAATAGAAGCTTCCGGAAGAGATTCTGCAGATGTAACAGTTATCTTATATGATAAGTATAAGAATCCTATTTCCGGAAAAACAGTTACTATAAAAGTAGACCCGAAAGACAGAGTGCATATATACGGACCAAATGAACCTACAGATGAGAATGGACAGACCCATGCAGCCTTTGTTTCCTATTCTGCAGGTCAGAAAATCGTTTATGCAAGTGTAACTGATGAAAATATTCAGCTGAATACAGTTGACACTGTCTATGTTAATCCGACTGAAGCCGCTTACATCAAGAAATATAATGAAAAAGATACTGATCATCAGGTAGGAAATATCAATACAGTGTTAAAGTACCCATTAATGGTAGAAGTAACTGATGCAAATCAAAATCCTAAACAGGGAATTCCGGTTACTTTTCAGGTCTCAGACGGTGGAGGTGAAATTGTAGAACAGCAGCCGATTATGAGCAATGAGGAAGGATTAGCACAGACTCATTTAATTTTAGGACCAGAGACGGGACTGAATATAGTAGAAGTGTCTGCAGATGTTTCTATTGTAAGTTCTTTAAATTTTGAAGCAACTGCTGAAGATAACGAAGCATATAAGATTGATAATGTAACTTCTTTGGCTTTGAATGGAAAAGCCGGAGAACAGTTAACTGATACTCTTAAAGTCAGAGTTGTTGATAATAATGACAGATTTGTTTCTGGGGTTCCGGTTACCTTTGAAGTTGAAGGAGGCGGGGAAGTTTCACATACATCTAGGAATACTAATGAATGGGGACAAGCCTGGACATTATTCACTGCTGGTGATCAAAGTGGTACTCAGAATTATGTTAAAGCAATAAACAGGAATTTAGCAGGTTCACCAGTTGAGTTTAAAGTATTTGTCAGCTCCGGACTCCCGAGAAAAATAAATTATGTTGATCCGGGAGATAAAACCAGACAGGGATATCTTGAATCAACGATTACAGTTGAATCAATAATTACTGATAAATTTGACAACAAAGTAAAAGATGTTCCAATTATGTATACAATTATAAAGGGAAACGCCAGTATAGAAGGTAATCAGCAGTATGTTGTAGAGACAAATACCGGAGGAGTGGCCAGTGCTTCTGTTGATATTGGAGAGTCGGTTGAAACTATCATTATTGAAGCTACTAATCGTCAGCTTAAAGGTTCTCCTTTGGAATTCGTTATTTATCCACAGCCTGATCAGGCGTCAGAAATGATAATAGTGCGTGGTAATAACCAGAAAGGTACCATTGGGCATATTTTACCGGATCCGCTTATGGTTAAAGTCATAGATCAATTTGGGAATCCAGTGTCAGCAACTTCGGTAACCTTTACCAAAGAAGGAGATGGTGAGATTATTGGAGCACAGCCGGTCCTGAGTGACAGTAATGGTCATGCTATGGTGAAATTCCAGGCCGGAAATACTACAGGTGAGGCTGTAATTACAGCTGTATCTAAAAATGTAGTGGAATTTCATGTTGAAGCAGTTGAAAATGAATATTTTCCAGTCATTTCCAACAAACAAAGTTTACTTGATGATTCTCCTTATCAGATCAATGAAAATAATCCCTGGCCTCTTACTCTTGCAATATATGCAAGTGATAATGACCTGCAGGATGTATTATCATTTCAGGCTTATCAGGAAGGGTTTATTGATCTTCCGGAAGGAGCTAATATAGTCAAAAATACTGCGACCACTGCAACTTTTACCTGGACACCTAATAATAAGCAAGCTGGTAATTATTCAATCGTTTTGCGGGTTACAGATGGTAAAGGTGGGTATGATACAGTTACCCTGCCGATCGAAGTAATCAACAATAACAGAATTCCAACTATTAAATCAACACTTCCTGTATCAAGAGACACAACTGTGGATGCAGGTAGTGAAGTAATGTTCTGGGTTGAAGCAGAGGATCCGGACAGAGATCCGCTTACTTACAGGTGGGAAGTAAATGGTGCGGAAGTCGAGAATAATAATTATTCAGTTTATTATCATAAAATTGATAAAGATTATACCGGTGATGAATTTGTAAATGTCAAAGTACGTATCAGTGATGACGGCGGTATTTCATTTGCCAGTGAATATACCTGGACAATAGATATTCAAACCAGTATTCAGCTTGCATCATATTTTGTAGAATTTGACAAAAATTCAAATTGTGTTGATATTCGTTGGTCTACCTCTTTTGAAAATAACAATCAAGGATTTAATGTTTTGCGCAGTATAACTGAATCCGGTCCTTATCATAAGATCAATAGTTCACTTATCCAGCCAAATGAAGAAGGAAGTTATTTATATAAAGATAACAGGATTCAGGTTGGTGTTACCTATTATTATAAAATCTCTGATATAGATGAATACGGGAACAGCACTGAACATTCTCCCTTAATGGTGCAAGTTCCGGCTCCGGATCAGTATATTCTTTCTCAGAATTATCCGAATCCTTTTAATCCGGTAACAAAAATTCATTATGAGATTCCGGAAGCTGGTACAGTTAATTTATCAATATATAATATGATGGGACAGCAGATAAAAGTTCTTGTAAATGAATTTAAAACTCCTGGATTTTATGAAGTTAATTGGGATGGCAGAAATGAACAGGGAGCAGAAGTTTCAACAGGTATATATATCTATCGGTTAAACACAAAGAATAATACTTTAATTAAAAGAATGATTAAACTCAAATAATTATAGGTTTGTGCATATACATAAGAGAAATATTTATGGAGATATAGTGTACTAAAACTTTTAACAAAGATAAATAGTGAGTACGTTGATTAAAAAAGCCCACGGAAATTAAAACTTGCATAATTGATGAATTACGTTTTTTCGTGGGCAAAATTTTGTTATGAGCAGAGAAACTGAAATGATTAATTAACCTATCATAAAGGTGAAAAGAATATTGATTAATTGGTTGAAAACAAAGCAAAATTGTTATACATTTATTCCAAAGATGATTTATAATAGAAAAAAAATAATAGCCATAGTATCAATTATTTTTTATACTACAGGCATGTCTGGATTATCAATGGGTCAAATCAGTATTAGTATACCTGATTCAACAGTATGTTATAATTATGAATTTTCTCTTCCGGTTCAGATTAATACTTCAGTTGATGACACTATTACTGCGTATCATATACAGTTTAATTATAATCCTCAGTTGATTGAGATTTACGGAGCTTCCCAGAAAGATTGTCTGACCGAAGAATGGGGAGACCCTTTTTATAACCCCTTATCCGGTGAATTTCGGGTTGTAAGTTTTTCAACAGAATCTATATTTCTTAATGCTCAAGACAGCCTTGATACTTTATTATTTATTGATGTAAGGGTTGTCAAGGATGTTGTACGTAAAACAGATATTAATATTCAGCAGGCCTTTTTCTATGATGTTAAGGGACAGCTTGAGATAGACATATCTTCTGAATCCGGAGCAGAACTGAACATTATTCATAATGAACCGCCTTATATTAGTAATATAAAAGACATAAAATTTTTTGAGGACAGCACCTATACATTTGATATTAGTTCGAATATAGGTGATCCTGATAATACATTTGATGAATTAGATATCAGTTTACAGGGCAGTGATTATTTTACCTGTATTTATGAAGAGCCCTATTTAACTCTAGTCCCAGCCCCACACTGGAGTGGGATTGCCACCTTAACATTAACCGTTTCTGATATTTATAAATACTCTGATTCTGATACCTGCCAGGTAACGGTTCTGCCTTTAGAAGATGATCCCCTCCCTTTTAGTCTGATAAGTCCCGGGGATACAATAATACAAAGCGGAGAGAATGAAATTGAATTTTTCTGGGAAGAATCAGTGAATGTTGACAAGAATGACTCCATAACCTATACATTTTATTTAGGTACAGATTCAACTTTTCAATCCGGTGTTTTAAGAAAACACACTTCACTTTTAAGAGAATCAATTTTATTAATTTTTACAATTGAAGAAGGTGTATATTACTGGGGCGTCAAAGCAATTGATGCCAATGGAAATGCAGTATGGTGCAATGATAAATACAGAAAATTAACAGTTCCTTATTCAGCTATTGATACTCCTGATACTGATACAGTACAAAAGTTTAAGATTGATCAAAATTATCCTAATCCTTTTAATTCACAGACCAGAATTAATTACTATTTACCAAAGTCAACTAATATAGAAATAAGTGTTTATGATGTAAAAGGCAGATATATTAAAACTTTACTTGATGAATATAAAGTGTCCGGCAGTCATTCAATAGTTTGGGATGGCCTTGATAATAATAATAATCACCTGAGTTCAGGTGTTTATATTATTAATTTTAAGGTAAATGATATAATAAAAATGAGAAAGGTTGTATTTGTTAAGTAGAGATTATAATTTTTTTATATTATTTGTATATTTGATCATTGTTTTCATGGTGAGTAATGTGTTAGCGGGTACTTCTATACTGCCCATGAGCGGGAATGAAGCTGAAGAAAATGACAGTCATTCTATAACCATTGATACAAATCCAACTGGTTTAATATTTGAAGTTGACAGTATCGAGTATACTGCACCCTATACTTTTCAATGGAATGAAGGTGATACATATATGGTTTCTGCTCCGTCCCCGCAAGACAGCACAAATGATTATAAGTATGTATTTAAAAACTGGGATGATGGTGAGGAACAAACTCACATCTATACTGTCCCGAATTATAATGATACCTTAACAGTACATTTTAAAAAACAGTTCAAGCTGACAATCATTTCACTGTATGGAAATCCCGAAGGTGAAGGATGGTATGATGCTGATAGTTCTGCAACCTTTTCAGTAACTTCACCTGTAATAGAGGGATCTGTTAAATATATTTTTGATTACTGGTCTGGAGATTATTATGATTCTACATCTACTGCAACAATTATTATGGATACCAGTAAGACTGTATATGCGGTCTGGTCTGAACAATATTTTTTAACTACTGGAGTAATTCCTGAGACAGGTGGCTCAGTTAGTCCTGCCCCCCCTGGTCTGTGGGTTGATGCTGAGACGGATATTTCTGTAAGCGCTGCTTCCTATAGTGGGTATGAATTTACCAGCTGGTCTGGCAGTGTATCAGGAGACAAGAATCCTCTAACCATTACCATGTTAGAACCTGAAACTATTTATGCTAATTTTGGTAAAAAAGTATATATTACTATTAATACCAATCCTCCGGGGTTACAATTTTATGCCAATGCTGTACTATATACAGCCCCCCACACTTTTTTCTGGACTGAAGGAAGTTTATATTATTTAAAGGCTGAATCTCCTCAGCCTTTCAGCCAGGGGAGTCGTTATGTGTTCTCATCCTGGAGTGACGGAGCCGATATAGCACGCAATTATCAGGTTCCAGGTAACAATGATAATTTGACTATTAACTTTAAAAAACAGTATTTTTTATCTCTTGATACTGAGTATGGAGATCCCCAGGGTGAAGGATGGTATGGAGAGAATGAAAATGTTTCTTTTTCAGTTTCCACACCGGTTGTTGACAGTACTACCCGCTATTTGTTTAACAGCTGGGGGGGTGATTACAGCGGTACAGCTCCTTCCGGTTCTGTAACCATGGACAGTCCTAAAACCATTACTGCTTCCTGGGATACTCAATATTATCTTACCATACATTCTCCTTATGGAAATCCCCAGGGTGAAAAATGGTATGATTCAGGTGTAACAGCTTCATTTTCTTTAACGTCACCTATTGGAGATAATTTCACCAGATATTTCTTTGATCACTGGAGCGGAGATTATTCCGGTACGGATCCTTCCGGTTCTTTGATGATGGATGATGCCAAGACAATTACTGCTCACTGGAATACCCGGCATTATCTTTCACTGTCTGAACAGCCGGATGAAGGAGGTGATATTACACCTTCTCCACCAGGTAAATGGTATGCAGAGGAGAGTGAAGTAGAACTGAATGCCTCTGCTGCAAAAGGGTATCAATTTACCGGATGGTCTGGAGATCTGTCCGGTACTGACAGTTCTGTAACGGTTACTGTATCGGAGCCTAAGGATATTACTGCCAATTTTAAAAAGAAGATCAAGGTTACTGTTGCTACTGATCCAGCAGGACTGGAATTTACTGCTGATAATATTTCTTATACTGGACCTCATACTTTTATCTGGTTAGAGAACACAGAACATATTCTTGATGCAGATTCTATCCAATCTCTGGATAACACTACCCGTTACAGATTCAATACTTGGAGTAATCAGCAGGAAAAGCAGCATTTATATACAGTCCCTCTCAGTAACAGCACAATTACTGCTGATTTTTTCACCCAATACTACCTGACCGTAAATTCTCCCTATGGTAATCCTGAAGGTCAGGGATGGTATAATTTGGATTCAACAGCTGTTTTTTCAGTAGCCAGATACCACTATAATGATAAAACCCGACATAAATTTTTATACTGGTCAGATGATGCAGAGGGAGATACATCAGTTATTGGTTCACTGATAATGAATTCTCCGAAAACAGTAACAGCACACTGGCAGAAACAGCACCATCTTACTGTTGATAATTCAGGACATGGCATTGCTCAGGGAGAGGGGTGGTATGATGAGGGATCCGAGGCAGTGTTCTCTATAGCACCGCCAGTTATTACCATGGAAGGTGATTCTCAATATGTATTTATAGAATGGATCGGAAACGGAAAAGGAGCATACAGTGGTGAAGATATTTCGCACGCTATAATCATAAATAATCCTGTAACAGAAACAGCTAACTGGGGGTTACAATATGAAGTTGTTACCTCCACAATTCCAGCCTGGGGCGGAACTATACAATTCAGCAAAGGGAACGGATGGTACAATAAAGGTGAACAGATAACAATAACTGCAAAACCTGCACAGAATACAGATTATGAATTTTCCTACTGGAGCGGGAATCTCAGCGGCACTACTAATCCGGCTGAGATTTTTATTGACACACCCAAAAATATATGTGCTCATTTTATTATACGAGGAACGATCACAGTAACAACTGATCCGGAGGGAATTCCTATTACTGTTGATGATACTGCCTATATATCACCGCAGCAGTTTCAATGGATTTCAGGAACCATACATACAATTGGAGTTCCTGATTCATATAGTCCATTAGATGGAGTGAATTTTATATTCCATAAATGGAACAATAAAGGGAAACGAATTCAGGAAGTTCAGGCTGGTGTAAATAATTTATACAGAGCCTTTTTTCTGACAAAATATTATTTATCAACAGAAGTTGATCCTCCGGAAGGAGGTGTAATAATACCAGTATCAAACTGGTTTGATAAAGATTCAATCATAACAGTACAGGTTGATGCTGCACCAGGGTTTGAATTCAGTAGCTGGTGCAAAGATCTGACCGGCAGTGATAATCCTGAAGAAGTTATCATGAGTTCTCCAAAAAATATAACTGCAGAAATGTCAAAAACTTCTGGTATTGAAAAGAATCCTGAGATCCCGGCTGATTATATATTAAAGCAGAATCAGCCAAATCCATTCAACCCAGAAACAATGATTGAATTTTCTATTCCACATAACGATAATGTAGAATTGTCAGTATATAATACCAGAGGTCAGCATATTAAGACCTTAGTCAGTGAAATAAAAAGCAGAGGAAAACACACTGTTATCTGGAATGGCACTAATGATGCTGGAGAAAATGTAAGTAGTGGAATTTATTTTTATATTTTATGTACTGATGCATCAATCCAGAAAAAGAAATGTATACTTTTAAGGTAAGACAGAAGAATATGCGGCCATATTTAATACAACATTTGCTGGATGAATCAGGTGAAAAATTTCCTGATAAAATCTGTCTGGAAGAAGCTAAGAATAGTCTTACTTATAATGAGACTATAGAATATTCCCGTAAAATAGCCGGAATGTTACTGGATTCAGGAGTAATGCCCGGAGAACATATCGGTGTATTTATGGATCGTTCAATAGAACAGGTTGTTTCTCTATTGGGAGTATTTTATGCCGGTGCTGTCTTAATTATCATAAATCCTATTTTAAAAGAAACACAGATACGTCATATTGTCAGGGATGCCGGTATCTCAACTATCATTACTTCTCATAAACGAATCAAAAAAAATTATTCAGTATTTCAAAAAGCAGGGGTAGAGAAAGCACTTATTTTTTATGGAAATAATACAAATGATTTTACAAAAACAATTGTATTTGACGGAAACTGGGATTCTTTAGCTGAATTTAAAGGTGAGTGCTGTCGTATCAGTGATGATACTTCACATATAATCTATACATCCGGTTCTACCGGACAGCCTAAAGGAATTGTAATTTCTCATCGAAATACAATTGATGGGAGTAACATTGTCAGTCAGTATACCGGCCTGACATCTGATGATCGGATGATCGGTACATTGCCATTCAATTTTGATTATGGATTCAATCAGTTAATCAATACACTATATATGGGAGCCACCATATATTTACACAGATTTTTTCTGCCCAATGACCTTTTACAGGTTCTTCAGAATAAACAGATAACTGTATTTGCGGGTATGACTCCTATATGGTCTAAGATATTCAATCCCAAATTAACTGATTTGTCTAAAGAGTATGATTTTTCCAGGATCAGGGTAATTACCAATACAGGGGGAAAAGTACCGGTATCTATTGTAAAAAAGCTGAGAAATTTATTTTCACAGGCAAAGATATACCTTATGTACGGTCTTACTGAGGCATTCAGATCAACCTATCTTGATCCTTCTCAGATAGATAATCGACCTGATTCGATAGGAAAAGCAGTTCCGAATGTTCAGATTATGGTGGTTAATACAAAAGGAAAAGAATGCGGGCCGCATGAAGAAGGAGAGCTGGTACACAGAGGAGCCTTGATTTCTAAAGGATACTGGAATAATCCGGAAAAAACGAGACAGGTATTCAGATCTAATCCTCTGCTTTCGAAAAAAAATACACATCTGGAGACAGTTGTTTTTTCAGGTGATATTGTTAAAAAAGACGAGGAAGGGTTTCTTTATTTTATAGGCCGTAAAGATAACATGATAAAAACAAAAGGATATCGGGTCAGCCCGAGTGAAGTTGAAGAACTTATTAATAATTTTGAAGGAGTAGCAGAGTGTATCGTAACCGGATATGAAAAAAATGAAACCATTAATTTAAGAGCAATTATACAGTTAAATGATCCAGAGTGGACTCCTGAAAAGGTTCTTATGAAGTGCAAACAGGAATTCCCTTTTTATTTGGTTCCGGATGATATAGTGGTGCGGCACAATTTCCCCTTGACCTCAAATGGTAAAATTGACCGCACTAAGATAATACAGGAGTATAATAATGAGTAAAGCACACAACATTACTATTCCTTTTAAAGGTATTAATCTAATCAAAATTGCTGAGGAATATGGAACTCCCTGTTATGTATATGATATGCGATTTGTCCGAGACCGAATAAGAAGATTAAGAAATAATTTAGGCAATGATATTGTTTTATATTATGCAGTGAAAGCAAATCCAAATACCGAAATACTTACACTGCTCAGTCAGGAGGCAGACGGAGTTGATATTTCTTCTGGGGGTGAATTCGGTCTTTCTCTGCAGGGTGGATTTAAACCTGAAAATATGAGTTTTGCAGGACCGGGAAAAAGCGATGATGAACTAAGAGAGGTTATTAAAAATAACATCGGATCCATTAGTATAGAATCCATACATGAATTGAAAAAAATCCAGAAGATAGCTGAGGAGTTAAATACTAATGCAAATGTTTCTTTGAGAATAAATCCGTCACAGGTATTTAAAGAATTTGCCATTAAAATGGGAGGCAGGTCTTCCCAGTTCGGTATAGATGAAGAAAGGTGTGATGAATTCTTTACATTATTAGGTAAAAGCGGTAATTGTAATTTCATTGGTTATCATGTGTATTCCGGAACACAGTGTCTTATACCTGAAGCTTTGATAAATAATTTCAAGAATACCATGAATATAGTAAAAAAATTTACCGGAGATTTCGGGTACACCCCTCAACAGATTAATTTTGGAGGGGGATTCGGTGTGCCTTATTATAAAAAACAAGGTTCTCTGCCAGTTCAGGACGTATGTGATGCTTTGAGTGATGTTTTTGCTGATTTTAAGAAAGAACTGGACTTACCTAAACTCACCGGTATCATTGAACTGGGAAGATATATTATGGCTGAAGCCGGATATTATATTGCTCAGGTAGTTGATAAAAAGAATTCCAGGGGTACTGTATATTGTGTGCTTAACGGGGGAATGAACCATCATATAGCTGCAAGCGGGAATTTTGGACAGGTTATACGTAAAAATTTTAAGATATTAAATATTTCCCATCCAGATAATAAAAAGACTGAAGTTGTTACTTTTGTTGGTCCTTTATGTACGACGATTGATATTATGGGCAGTAAAGTAGAGATACCTCAGGTAACTATAGGTGACTACATCGGGTTTATGAATTCAGGAGCATATGCTCTTACAGCAAGCCCACTCAAATTTTTGTCTCATCCTGAACCGGTAGAGATTATGGTCACAGATTCAGACAAAGTAATTAATATATCAAGTGCGAGCTGAATCATGACAACAATTAGACAAGCAAAAAAAGAAGATTTTAAATTAGTGTATCCATTATTGAAAAAATTTAATTCAACTTATCTGACCTATGATGACTGGAAAAGATTGTTTTATCAAAACTGGGATGAAGATGAAGGTTATTGTGGATATATTATGATTGAACAAAAAAAGGTAACAGGGTTCTTGGGACTTTTATTTAATCAGCGTATAATAAATGGGGGAAAATATAAATTTTGTAATTTAACCTCCTGGATAGTAAATGAAGAATACCGCAGTAAAAGTATCTTTATGCTTCAACCTGTATTAAAATTGAAGTCATATACAATTACGGACTTAACACCTTCTAAAGAAGTATATGTTCTTTTAAAAAGAGTCGGATTTAAGGACCTTGAATCTTATTACAGATTTATTTTTCCTGTCCCGAATATAATAAAGAGATATTCGGATGTATCATTTATTAAAGACAGACAAACAGTAAAGAAAGAACTGGATGATAATAATAGAAGAATTTATCTTGATCATCAATTCAGATTTTGTCATCATGTTTTAATAAAGACTTCCAAGGGAAATTGTTATATTGTAATGACAAGAATGGTAAGAAAAAAACTGCCTTTTCTCATGATCAGAGTTCATTATATTAGTGATTTAAATATTTTTAATAAATATTTAAATTCCCTTTGTTTATGGTTATGTGCTCAGTTTAAGGTTCTGGCAGTTGTTATTGATGAACGTTTTATAGAAGACAGGAAAGTAACTTTTTCCAAAAAGCTGAATTTAAAAAATAAACCTTTATTCAGATCTCATGAACTGACAAAATACGATATTGATAATCTTTATTCTGAGTTGGTGCTGTTTAATTTATAATAGAGGGATTAATGGATAAAAATAATATAAAAGAGACATTAAAGGATTTTTTTAAAGAATACAGTGATTATACACCTGAAGATGATGAAAATTTATTTGAAAAAAACATACTGGATTCTTATGGTATCGTTGAATTTCTTTCTTATATTGATGAACATTTAAATGTAGAGATAGATATCGAGGATATAACTGAAGAAAATTTTTCAACAATTAAGAAAATTTATGAAATAATTTTAAAGAACCAAATATAATGCAAAACAAAAATTTTACATTAAGAATAACAGTTTTAATATTGATTTTTTTAATTATTCCAGTTACATTTTCAATCGTTTCTGTCCCATCAACAATAAAATTATTAGTATCTGCAGTATGTTTCCTTTTTATAATGTATTCAGTGTTTGTTCTTTTATTATTCTATAAAGTAAAAAATCAAGACAAAACATTTATTCAGTCACATGGTGAGAATATTTTAATTATTGCTCCTCATCAGGATGATTGTGTTGCCTTAGCAGGGGGATATGCAGTTCAAACAGTTGAGAAAGGAGGACAGGTTAATATCCTTTATACCACTGATGGATATAAAGATGATAAGTTTACTCGTAAACAGGAAGCAATCAAAGCCTGGTCTGTTTTAGGTGACAATTCAGTATCCATAGAATTTTTATCTTATACAAATAATCAAAGTTTTCTAAGCAGATATGAAATTGATGAAGGGATTAATAAGATAGGTGAGTATTTAAAGAAAGTAAAACCAGAAACAATCTTTATCCCACTTTATGAAGGGGGGCATTATCAGCATGATGTGACAAATTATATGGTCAGTAAAGCATTGGATAACCAGAAGTTGCCATGTACTGTTTATGAATCACCAATATATAATTTTTTTATGTCTTTTAATACAACACCGGAAAAGATTTTATCAGGGCTTGTCCGTTTTATACCATTTGTCAGTTATGATTATCCTCCGGAACCTGTGCGTAATGATACAGTTTATTATTTAAAGATGACAGATGAACAGTTACAGAAGAAAAAAGAAATTATTGTACAATTTAAGACTCAGTCTCCTCATAAACTAGTTGAAAGATGGGGATTTTGTGATAGGTATCAGAAATTGCATGATTATGATTATTCTCAGCCTCCGTTTGATTACAGCAGATCTCTGGCCTGTAGAATACACAGAATGAAGTCCTGGCCGTTGATTGGTAATATTATGCGAAAAGTTATGATATGGACGGTTACTATACATCCTGACCCGGATTATACAATGACTAAAATACCGTTTGTATAAATTCAAAATATTATATAGAATTTATATTATGAGTGCTAATATGAAGAAATTAAATTTAACAGTTTTTGTCATTATGATTTACAGTTTATTAGGATATCAAATATTACTTTCACAAACACAAGCTATACATTTTAGCAATGTCGGAGGTAAGACTAAAACTAATGTTGTATGTAATACACACGGTTCAGGTTTTTTTGATTATAACGGAGATAATCTGCCTGATATATTTATAGTACATAATGAAAGTTTCGGAGACTGGTCCGGTTTGAATCTTCCTCATGCTCTTCTTAAGAATATGGGAGACGGAACTTTTCAAAATGTAACCAAGCAGGTCAGAGTTCAGGGATCCAGTCCGCGTACGAGCGCTCAGGGATTTGCAGCAGCAGATTTTGATAATAATGGAAAAACCGATTTTGTGATTGCTAATGGTCACTATCCTACAGAAAAAGTACTATTATACTGGCAGGATAATGATGGTATTTTCTGGAATGCTACCAATGCTTCCAAAGTGTATCATAAAAACAGAGGAAGAAATGTTGCGTTTGTGGATTATAATAATGATGGTCTTGTCGATTTATTCAGTTTTGGTGATACCCGGTATAGTAACCCCTCTTTGCTGGTTTATAGAAATATTGGGAATGCAAATTTTTTACTTCAAAGTAAAGAGGCAGGCTTAGAATATATCCGTGATTCTAAGGATATATGGGGATTTGCCTTTGCTGATATTGATAATGATGGGGATATGGATTTTTTTGATGCTAATTATGAATCAGATTGTCATCTGTTTATAAATAACGGAGATGGTACATTTACAGAGCAAACTGAAGAACGGGGAATAGTGAAACAAAACAGATATTATGGAGCTATATTTTTAGACTATAATAATGATGGATGGTTTGATCTATACACCAGGAGATGTGATGAAAAATCGATACTGTATAAGAATAACAAAGACGGTACATTTATTGAAGTGACCCCTGAATCCGGTGTTTGGGAAAGACTTGGCCGTGCCCCTTATGGAGGAGGATTATCTGTGGCGGATTTCAATAATGATGGGTATATTGATATATTGGTGGTTTCCAGTATAGGAACAGGATTTCGTCTATATAGAAATAATGGGGATGGAACATTTACTGATGTTGCCGGAAGTTCAAACATAAAAGAAAAAACCCGGTTTAATTATTCAGCGCCGATTGCAGACTATAATCGGGATGGTTATCTGGATGTTTTTCTTGCCAGAACTGATAGTAAACCTCCTAAGTATTATACAACATTATTTGAGAATTCAGGTGGCGAAAATCATTGGTTGCATGTCAAACTTGTTGGTGAACAATCCAACAGAGACGCTATTGGTACCAGGGTGGTTGCTTATACAAATGGAAAATTACAGATGAGACAGGTATTAGGCGGGGATTGTTATAAAATGGATAGTTTACCGGTTGAATTTGGACTGGCCGGGAACAGTGTGGTTGACAGTCTTATTATTTACTGGCCAAGTGGTATTGTTCAGAGAGAAATGCTGGTACCCGCTGATACATTCATTACTATTACTGAAGAAGATAGAGTGTATTATCATAGTTTTATTGTTAGCGGGGAAGTTAATTATTATAAGAAAAACAAAGAGGTGCCGTCTGTTAAACTTCAAATGACCGGTTCTAAATCAATGAATACATATTCAAATGAAAATGGCTTATATAAATTTCCTGTTAACAGAGGGTATAATAAACTGGATATTATAGCATCCAAAACCACTGACTCAGATGTAGGAGAATGTGTAATTTCTGCTTATGACGCAGCTTTAACTGCCCGTTCAGCTGAAGGGATTGAAAATTTAACAGGATTTCCGGCAAAAGCTGCAGATGTTAATATTAATAATATTATTGATCAAACAGATCCTTTATTAATAGCTAAAAAGGCAGTAGGATTACCGAACAGCAATGGTTCTCATACTGGTGACTGGTACTTTGATCCTTCCATGATTCATATAGAGAGAATGATGGAATCAAATTTCGGGGGACAGAATTTTATATCCTGGCTTTTAGGTGATGTGGATGGAGACTGGACAATACCAGATGGATCAACAAAAAATAGTGTAAAACAAGAATATGATTATTATGAGATTTACCAGGGTGATAGTACCGTTACTATCGGGTTGTCTTTACCTGGTAATATATTAATGCTGTCTTCTGATTTATGGTTAGAATACGATCCGTCTTTATTTTCAGTTCGTGAGATAAACACTACCTCTTTAACGGATGATTTTAAATTGGTATATAATAACAGTATTCCAGGAATATTAAAAATTGCTTTATTTAATTCTGTATCAGTATGGAAAGAAGATGAGTTTTTACAGATTACTTTTGATATAATTCCTGAGGTTATAGAGGATACCACACAGATGCACTGGCAGCATTTCAGAATTAATGATACTGAGTATGATAAAGAAGACATAATACTTGATCTCAGGACATTTACTTGTTATGGAAAAGTGAAGTATTTTCAGCAAAATACATTAGTTCCTGAAGTAAAATTGATTATGCAGGGAGCAAGAGAAGATGAAACCTTTACAAATAATCAAGGTGTGTATCAGTTTTTAGGAATAAAAGCTGGTAATAATATAATAGTCACCCCTTCCAAAGAAAGAGCAGAAAATGTTGAAAATTTAGTTATTTCTTCTTATGATGCTTTTTTAACCGCACGTCATGCAGCTAATATTGAACATTTATATGGAATTGATACCAAGGTTGCAGATGTTGATATTAATAATAGTATAGAAATGCAGGATGCTCAATATATTGCAAGAGCCTCTGTCGGTTTTGCTAATAATGAAATTTCTCATGCAGGAGATTGGAAATTTTCACCAGTATCATTTTCATATAATAATATTAAAGAAAATGTTGAAAAAGATTTCACTGCATATATATTAGGTGATGTTAATGGGGATTGGTTGTATAATCAGAGTTCACAATCTATAAATATGAATAAGATGCGGGATAACAATTCTGATAAAGCTGATAGATTTTATACAGCAGACTATGAAATCAGTATTCCTTTAAGCCTTAATGAAGGTGATTCCCTGGGGTGTGCGGATATCTGGGGTGAATACAATGAATCAGCTCTTGAATTGATTGGTATCCGAAAATCAGAAGAATTGACAAGCTTTTATTTAACGTATAATGATACGATACCGGGGAGGTTTAAAATTGCTCTGTTCAGCACAAAATATGGGAAAAATACTGAAGATTTTCTCACTCTTACTTTTAGAGTAATTACTAAAGAAATTGAAGAAACAACACTGCGCTGGCAGCATTTCAGAATTAATAACAAAGAATATGATAAGAATAATATTATCATTGATACAGGAGTTAATGATTATTCTTTTTCCGGGGAAGTAATATTTTATCAGGATAGTGTAGGCGTATCAAGTACCAAGCTTCAGATGCATGGGACTGCGAACAAAGAGAGTATAACAGATAAGGAAGGATATTATATTTTTCCAGAAGTTTCAAAATCTGATAGTATCATTGTCTCTCCTTACAAGGAAAAGGATGAAGATGTTGGTTATTTCACAATTTCAGCTTATGATGCAGTGCTGGCAGCAAGACATACTGTTGGATTAGATTCATTATCCGGATATTCCTTAAAAGCAGCTGATGTAGACACAAACGGTATTATTGATATGCTTGATGCTGTTTTTATTGCAAAAAGATCAATAGGAATTACTGATTCTGAATATTCTCGAGCCGGAGCATGGCATTTTTCACCTGAGTCTCAAACTTGTAGTTATGTATCTGAAAATGTTACTGATCAAGATTTTACAGCTTATATTATGGGGGATATTGATGGTAGTTGGAAACACGAGAAAAATATCGGAAAAGCTGTGATGGCTGATTCACCAGTAACTGTACATACTGAAGGGAACGATGAGTTTTGTCTTCCTTTGATCAATACAAATGTATCTTCTCTGTTATCAGCCAATATATGGTTAGAGTATGATCCTACAGTGCTCAAATTTGTTGATATTAAAAAGAATGCATCGTATGAAAAATTCCATCTGATATATAATAATTCTGCCTCAGGTGAAGTTAAGATAGCTTTGTTTGGCTTAGAACCAGTTAAAGATATTCCGGAATTTTTACATGTTTATTTTACGTATATTTCTCACCAGAAACAGGAAACCACTATTAAGTGTAAATATTGGTGTATAAATAATTCTGAATATTATAAAGATAATTTTAATATAAATACAGGCATTGACGATGATTATACAAACCAATTAAACTTTAAACTGAATGCCAATTATCCCAATCCTTTTAATCCGGAAACTACTATCAACTATCAAATTGCAAACAGCGGCAGGGTCAGATTAAAGATTTATAATTCTCAAGGGAGAATGGTCAGATGTCTGGTTGATGATGTGCAGAATCCTGGCATATATAGTATCAAATGGGACGGATTAGATGATACTGGTAATGAAGTAGTCAGTGGTTTGTATTTTTGCAGATTAAGCAGTAAGGAAAAATTTGAAGTTATTAAGATGGTAAAATTAAAATAGAATTTTTTTTTATTTTTTTAGATTTTTTTAGTAGTTTTACTGTTTTGTCTTATAGGATTAAAAACTATTAAATGTATCTATGAATTAATGATATATATATTTAAAAATAAAACTCATTTGATAATTTTACAGGATATCAATGGAACTATTCGAGCTCACTAAAGCTCTAATGCAGATTCCATCTCCTACAGGAGAGGAAGAAAAAGCAGTACAGTTTTTAAAGAATTATTTTCAAACTTCCGGATTTAGTGTAGATTTACAGAAAGTAGAGGAAAACAGATACAATATTTATGCAAAAATCGGCAAACCGGATATTGTTTTTTCTACCCATATTGATACTGTAAAACCTCTGCTTGTGATTAAAGAGGATAAATATGCCATATATGGAAGGGGAGCATGTGATGCTAAAGGAGTATTAGCAGCACAGATAAAAGCTGTACAGAAACTGGTACATTCAGGATGGCAAAATATTGGTTTATTAATAGTGGTGGGTGAGGAAGGCGGCAGTGACGGAGCAAAGGCAGCAAATCAAATTCATAATCAATGTCGCTTTTTAATTTGCGGTGAACCAACCGACAATAAGTTAGCCATAGGCACTAAAGGTGCTATGAGGGTGGAATTAAAAACCCAGGGTAAGTCAGGTCATTCTGCTCATCCTGAACTGGGAGAATCTGCTATAATCAGACTATTAGATATTTTACAGGATTGGAGAAAATTAGACTATCCTGCTGATAGTATTCTGGGAGAAACAACCTGGAATATCGGTATAATTGAGGGTGGAACAGGAGCAAATGTTATTCCGGATTGTGCCAGAGCTGAAATGATGTTCCGTCAGGTAACTGATGTTACAGTGATAAAAGAATTGCTAGAGAAGAATATTAAAGAAAAAAGTGAAATTATTTATAAGTTTGAAGCAAATCCGGTAAGACTCAATTCAGTCAAAGGTTTTGATACCACTGTTGTTTCTTTTGCCACTGATGTACCTCTACTGAATAATTGGGGTAAACCATATTTATTAGGTCCCGGATCTATTTTAAAAGCACATACAATGGAAGAATCCATATTAAAAAAAGATTTGATACAAGCAGTTGATCTTTATTGTACATTAGCTCATGAGGTTAAAGGTTAAAATGATAGTAATGAAATTTGGTGGAACTTCCATTCAGAATCCTGAAGCATGCAAACAAGTAATAAATATAATTAGCAACATAAATGATTCCAGAAAAATCATTGTCTTTTCAGCAATGGGCAAAACAACCAGAAAACTTCTTGCTCTATCACAATCTTATGCTGATCAGAAAAATAATGAAGTAAAAATAATATTTAATTATATACGTTTTTTCCATGAAAAATTAATGAAAAGTCTGATTTCAGAGAATGAAAACAAAGTAGTAATACCTTTATTAGAATTTTATTTTAATCAGATCAAGGATTCAGGTGAGGAAATCCAAAAGGTTGGGAAACTGGAAGCAAGAATGCAGGATAAACTATTAAGCTACGGGGAGTTATTATCAACCACTATTATGACCAGTGCAATGAGATCACAGGGAATACATGCAAGATTGATGGATGCGAGAGAGTGTATTATTACTGACAGTACATTTACCTGTGCAAAACCGTTGATTAAACAAACTTATGAAAAAGTAAATACAGTAATTCCTGAAATTTTAGAAAATAGAGAAATTCCTGTTATTCAGGGATTTATAGGATCTGATATATATGGGGAAACCACTACTTTAGGATTTGAGGGGTCTGATCTGACCGCTTCTCTTATAGGTGCAGCCCTGGAGGTGAATGAAATACAGATATGGAAAGATGTATCCGGCATTATGACTGCTGACCCCTGTGTTTACAGTAAATCAAAATGTATTGATAACATTACATTTCAAGAAGCTTATGAGCTTTCCAGAGCCGGGGCTAAAGTGCTTCATCCCCGTACTACAACTCCAGCATCAGAAAAAGGAATTCCTATACGAATTAAAAATTCCGCCTATCCGGAAAACAGAGGGACTCTTATCAGCAATGAAGATATAGCTGAAGATCTCAGCACAAAATCTATTGTTTGTAAAGTTGTAGATAACCAAACATTGATTTCTTTAATTGGAAGGGGAATTTCTTTTAATCAAGATTTACTTGACAATATTCTAAAATGTTTAAAAAATTTTTCTTTTCGACATCAGGAAAATAATAGTCCGGATGTACTGACGTTTATTTTTGATAAAAGTGATACAAAAAAGGTAGTAGAAATTTTACACGAAGTTATTTTCAAAGAATAAATAATTGATATGGGAAGTATTACACCACTATCTTTCCATCTTTTAAAATAGTTTTACCATCAATCACCATAGTAGGATTAAGCAGTACTGCATCATTATGACAGGGGACATTATTAGTACCCCCAAAAGAAACACTGTTTCCGAGACCGATGTGAACAGTGCCTTTTACTTTTTCATCTTCAAGTGTAATACCGGTTAATTTAGCATGTGGATTTGTTCCTATGCCAATTTCAGCAATATTTCTACTTTCCCGGCCATATGGACGGAGGACTTTTCTTATTTTTTCAACTTCATTACCACCAGTGATCCGAACTCCGTATCCGTTTTTTACGGAAATTTTAACTGGATTTTTTATTAAACCTACCTCAGGAAAAGAACCGTCAACAATTATGGTTCCCTGAGCAGAGCCGGGAACCGGTCCAACACAGGCTTCACCTGCAGGGATATTGGAAAAGTTACCAGGTTTGTGGATCATACCTGTATCTGAATATCCTTTTTTACGGGATATGGAGCAATATAACTTGGTTCCTTTTGGCGTGGTGAGATATATTTCTTTTCCAATAGTAAGAATATCAGCAATTTTTCTGCTTGCATTTATTAAACTAGAATAGTTACCTACTAAATTTCTTTTTAATATATCTTCTGTTATGAGCGGCATACTGGCAATACGGGTTCCGGACCGGGAAGCTTTTCTACGAGCATTCATATGTGATATAGATTTACTGGTAATAAGCAAGGCAAGATCAGAACATTGCAAAATTTTTCTTATAGTACTCGAGGGTTTATAATTTCTTTTTATTATTTTTGGAATAATATAAAGTGTGGGATTACTTGATAGACACCTTGCTTTTAAATAGAATTCATAAGCTAATTTACTTTGTGGTTCATCAGCAAGAATTAATATTTTTTCATTATTCTTAATTTTAAAGCAATCCTTTAAAATAGAAATAATTGCATGATGCAGTTCAACCATTAATTAAACCTATAGATTAAGATGATAAGAAATGATGTAATTTTAAATTAATCTTATTAGTTAAAAAAGTCAAGAAAAAAATAGAAAAATAACCTGCTTTTACATTGACTTTTATAAAAAAAATATATAATTTCAGAGTAGTTTTTTGAAGTATTCAATGATTTTTCAAAATATGGCAGGTATAAAAAATATCAATTTAGGACAATATGCTCCCAGAGATTCTGTTGTGCATGCTCTGGATCCCAGAATCAAGATCATTTCTTGTTTTATAATGATGTTTTTAATTTTCTTTACTAACAGAATTGAAATGCTTTTCTTTTTGGCAGTTATTATTTTAGTTTTTTATTACTTAGCTGCATTCAGACTCACATTGGCATTTGGGAATATCAGGCCATTCATTTTTCTTTTTTTACTTACCTTATTACTTCATGGATTTTTTACACCTGGAAAGATTTTATTAACAATTCCAGTTGTTGAAGTTGATATGTCTCTGGAAGGAATATATAAAGGTTTTTTCTATACTTTTCGGTTAATACTATTAATTGTTTTAGCAGGTTTGCTGACATTATCTACTTCTCCAATGAGTTTGACAGATGGAATTGAGCGTTTTTTAAAACCTTTTTCTAGAATAGGATTACCAGCTCATGAAATAGCAATGACTATATCTATTGCAATGCGTTTTATTCCAATTTTAATCGAAGAATCCGAGAGGATTAAAAAGTCTCAAATTTCCCGCGGCGCAAAATTTGAGGGGAATATCTTAAATAGAACAAAAAGTATAATACCTTTAGTAATACCTCTTTTTATTTCAGGATTCAGAAAAGCTAATGAGCTATCTTTAGCAATGGAAGCCAGGGGGTATCGGGGAGGTGAAGGAAGAAGCAGTTACTTATATCTGAAATTAGAGAAAAATGATTTTATTTGTTTATGTCTGCTTTTTTTCCTAACTTTATTAATAATTGTATATCGATAAATAGTATTATAATAAGATCAGTACATAGGTTAACATTAAAAATGAATAGAGATACAGAACAGAATAGATATATTAAGATGACACTTGAGTATGATGGGACGGATTTTGCAGGATGGCAGGTACAGCCTGAACAAAGAACAGTTCAGGAGGTAGTAGAAACCGGTTTGTTTAAAATGACAAAAAAAAAATTCAGGGTTACAGCTTCTGGACGTACAGATGCAGGTGTGCATGCTTTAGGTCAGGTGGTCAGTTTTAAAACAGATACTTCATTACCGATTTCAGCCTTTAGCAAAGGTCTCAACAGCTATCTTCCCCAAGATGTCCGGGTTATTAATGCAGAAATGAAAAGAGAAAAATTTGATGCCAGAAAGAATGCAATTAGCCGTACTTATAGATATATACTCACAAAGCAACCTAAGGTTATTGGCAGACAGTATTGCTGGTATCCGCAATGCAGTTTCAGGTTAAATCCTATGATTAAAGCATCCAAATTTCTGAAAGGAGAACATACGTTCACATCTTTTTGTAAAAAAAAAAGTGAAGGATACTATAATAATATTTCAACAGTACATACAGTAGAATGGAAAACCATAGAGAATGAGGTAGTGTTTCAGATAAATGCAGTAAGATTCTTTCATAATATGATTCGTATTATTATTGGAACATTATTAGAAGTTGGAAAAGGTACCCTTACTCCTGAAGATTTTAAAAGAATACTCGAAGCACAGGACAGAAAATTTGCCGGTCCCACAGCTCCTCCGCAGGGATTATATTTGGTTAAGGTGTATTATAATAATTAGTATTAATATTCTACATTGAATAATTGAAAAATTGAAAATTACGGATTATATAAATATGTATGAATTAAATATAGATAAATCTATTCATTCCGGATTAACTAATAGGAGGCTTAAATGAAATTTTTTATTGATACTGCAAATGTTGATGAAATAAGGGAAGCTGCCAGTCTTGGTGTTCTTGATGGAGTGACAACTAATCCTACTTTGATATCAAGAGAAGTGGAAAGAACCGGTGCAAAATTTCGAGATATTCTAAAAGAAATCTGCGAAATTGTTAAAGGTCCTGTCAGTGGAGAAGTAGTAGCACTGGATTATAAAGGAATGGTAAAGGAAGCAAAAGATCTAGCTGAACTTGATGAACATATGGTAATTAAGATCCCGATGACAAAAGACGGTTTAAAAGCAGTTAAACAACTTTCAAGTGAAAATGTTAAAACTAATATGACTCTGATTTTTTCACCTTCACAGGCATTACTCGCAGCAAAAGCCGGTGCTAGTTATGCCAGTCCATTTGTGGGAAGATTGGATGATATTAGTCATATAGGAATGGAATTAGTAAGCAGTATTGTTACTATTTATGATAATTACGGATTTGAGACAGAAGTGATCGTTGCCAGTATAAGAAATCCTCTTCATGTAGTAGATGCTGCTTTAATGGGAGCGCATATTGCGACCATTCCTTTTAAAGTAATCGGTCAGTTAGCCAAACATCCTTTGACAGATATCGGCATTGATAAATTTTTAGCCGATTGGGAAAAAGTAAAGTAGAATAATGTCATGTCTGTTTCAGTATACCTTGAAGTAAAATTATTATATTAAAGATAATAAATATTTGAAAAGAATGATCATGTAATCAGAAAAAATTAGAGGCTATAAAAATGTATATTAAACGATTTTTATCATTAATGTTAATTTTTTCGGTTCTAATATCACTGCTTTTTTGTTCTCCAAAACAGGATAGTATAAATCAGGAAACAGCATCCAATAAAATTTTCACTACTCTTAATGATGAGCAGGATTTTGAATATAATGATGATATTTATATGTCCAGGAAGAATGCGATAACAAATGCTGTTACCAAAGCCAGTCCAGCTATTGTAGGGATTAATGTCACCCAGATAAAACGTTATTATACACGGGATCCTTTTGATTCATTTTTTAAGTTTTATTTTAAACCATATGAATATGAGCAGAAAGTTAAAGGGCTTGGATCAGGTTTTTTAATTTCTTCTGATGGATATATATTAACTAATGAACATGTCGTGCATGAGGCAAAGGAAATTGTTGTCACTATGACAAACGGAGAAAAATTTAATGCTGAGTTGGTCGGCAGTGATCAAAAATATGATGTAGCGTTATTAAAAATCGACGGAGAGAATCTTCCTTATATACCTCTTGGCAATTCTGATGATATAATTATCGGAGAGTGGGTGATAGCTTTAGGTAATCCTTTCGGGCTGTTTGATGTAAGTGCTAAACCCTCAGTTACTGTTGGAGTTGTAAGTGCTGCTGATATGGATTTTCAGGGAGAATATGCTATTCAGGGAAGATCATATACAGATATGATTCAAACAGATGCTTCAATAAATGGAGGGAATAGCGGAGGTCCTCTGGTGAACAGTATAGGTGAATGTATTGGTATTAATACATTTATTTTCTCAGGCAGTCAGTATGAAAAAACTTCCATTGGAATTGGTTTTGCTATTCCTATTAACAGAGCTAAAGAAATATTACCTGAGCTAAAACGGATTGGTATGATCGACAGATCCTTTTCAACTGGTCTTGAAGTAAGAAATCTTTCTTTTATGCAAGCTCTACGTTTGGGTATATCACCAGGAGATGGAGTAATTGTTTCTCATATCGATAAGGGTTCTCCTGCAGATAATTCTGATATCAAGACAGGAGATGTAGTGGTTATGATAAATAAAGAAAGAGTCACTTCTACCTATGATGTTAAACAGGTAATAAATCGTATTGATATAAGGGAGAATAATGAAATAGAATTGATAGTCTATCGTAATGGAAAGCTCAAAGAAATAAATTTAATTTTAAATGATGATTAATGTAATCTGTTAACTAAAGTAGAGGGGTAAATGTGATTAAACGATATACACTTCCTGAAATGGGAAAAATATGGACCCGTGAGAATCGGTTCAGAAAATGGCTCGAAGTAGAAATGGCAGTTTGTGAAGTGCAGGCAGAGAGAGGAGAGATTCCTCAGAAAGCATGGGAACATATCAAACAAAAAGCTGATTTTGATATTGATAGAATTGATGAGATTGAGGCAGTTGTTAAACATGATGTTATTGCCTTCTTAACAAGTATTGCAGAAAAAGTAGGGGAAGATTCTCGTTTTATTCACCAGGGAATGACGTCATCGGATGTACTTGATACAGCAACATCTCTGCAGTTAAAAGAAGCAGGAATGCTTATTTTAAACAAACTGGAAAGATTGAGAGATATATTGAAGAAAAGAGCTGTTGAGTTCAAGGATACTGCCTGTATCGGTCGTTCTCACGGGATACATGCAGAGCCTACAACATTTGGATTAAAATTTGCTTTATGGTATGATGAGGCAGGCAGAAATATTGACAGACTAGAAAAAAGTATCGATTCAGTGTCAGTAGGAAAAATATCAGGAGCAGTTGGTACGTTTGCCCATCTTGATATGGAAGTGGAAGAGTCTGCCTGCCGAAAGCTGGGTATTAAACCGGCACCAGTATCAACCCAGATTGTTCAGCGGGACAGACATGCGGATTATTTATCCACATTAGCTATAATTGGGGGATTATTGGAAAAAATTGCAGTAGAAATACGGCATCTGCAGAGAACAGAAGTAGGTGAAGCTGCAGAATTTTTTTCTAAAGGACAAAAAGGATCTTCAGCAATGCCTCATAAAAAAAATCCAATAACCTGTGAGAGAATTTCAGGTATGGCCAGGCTGCTGCGTTCAAATTTAATGACTGCTCTGGAGAATATGGCCTTATGGCATGAAAGAGATATCTCCCATTCATCTGTGGAAAGAATTATCTTACCTGACAGCAATATTCTTCTGGATTATATGTTATTTAAAATTAACGATATTGTAGAGAATCTTATTGTGAATCCACAGAAGATGTTAAAAAATCTTCAGATCACTAGAGGATTGATTTTTTCTCAAGCATTACTGTTAGCTTTGACCAGAAAAAATATTACTCGAGAAGATGCTTATAGTCTTGTACAAAAGACCGCGATGAAATGCTGGGAAAATAATAAAAATTTTAAAGAAATGGTAGATAATGATAAAGATATAAATCAATATTTATCAAAAGAGGAAATTGACAGATGCTTTAACTTAACATATCAGTTACGTAATGTTGATAATATTTTTAAAAGAGTTGGTATTTTATAATAACTGGAGGATTTAAATTTGGATATCAAAAAAGGAAAGGCATTAATTAATAAGAACGAAAAAAGTATACATGCAACCAATGATAAAAACTTTGAGATTGTACATTTTAAAGAAACTCTTCCGGATAAAAATAAAAAAAGTGTATCTAAAATCAGGGGAAAAGGAGAGAATAATTGTGCCATTTCAGTTGGGTTATATAAATATCTGAAAAGTTTTAATATACCAAGTCATTTTAAAAAACAGATACAGTCAAATGAAATACTTGTAAAGAAAGTTGATATGGTTCCTGTAAAGATAGCTATTTGGAATATTGTTTCCGGTAAATTCAGTAAAAATTATAATATAAAAAAGGGTGAATTTCTGAAATGCCCGGTTATTGAATATTACCTTAATAATAAAAAACTCAATTACCCCATGATCAATATAGATCATATCATTGCTTTTGATTATGCTACTGATGAGGAATTCAAGACAATGGATATTTACTCTCGTAAAATCAATGCTATTCTAAAATCTTATTTTGAAAGAAGAGGATATAAATTAGGCTATTCTGAAATAGAATTTGGAAAATTAAATAATGAAATAATACTGGCAAGTGATATCACACCTGATAATTGTCAATTTTGGGATATGAAAGAATCAAGCAATAGATGGGTCTATCTTAACAGGAAGCAGGTTTCGCAGTCTTATAAAGAATTAATAGAACGGTTACTTTAGAAGCAGGAGTAAACTTATTGATGCATCCGTTTATAATGTTACTCATTGTTACATTATTATTTGTTGGTATAATAATTTTGTGGTTCATATATAAAAAAATTTTGTTATTAATTATTGGTATACTTCTCTGTTTATTATTGTTATTTATACTTTATTTTTTTCGTGATCCTAACAGACAGGTACCGGATGAAAATAATATAATTGTTTCACCTGCTGATGGGAGGATAGTTGAGATTAAATACGACCAGCAACTTTTATCTTTTGATAAGAAATTTATTAAAGTTGCAATATATTTATCTTTATGGGATGTTCATATTAATCGGATTCCGATGGAGGGTGAAATAATATTTCAAAAATACAGTAAGGGACAATTTTATCCTGCTTATAAAAGTAAAGCTTCACAAAATAATGAATCAAATTTAATCGGAATTAAAACGAGGATAGGAGAAGTTTTTGTAAAACAAATTGCTGGAATCATTGCTCGACGTATTGTAAGCAATATAAACATTGGAGATAACGTCTATATGGGTCAAAGATTTGGTATGATAAAATTCGGTTCAAGGGTTGAACTTTTTTTACCGGATGATATCAAACTCACTGTTTCGAAAGGGGATGTTCTCAGAGGTGGTGAATCCATAGTAGGAAAATTCTATGAAAACTAGACTATATTTTATTCCAAATTTATTTACTTTATTAAATTTATTTTTTGGCTTTTTAGCCATAGTGAAAATTATGTCAGGTGAGTTTAATATTGCAGCTTGGTTTATTATATTTGCTGTTATTTTTGATGCATGGGATGGAGCTTTAGCTCGACTTACAGACTCAGAATCGAATTTTGGATTTGTGTTTGATTCCTTTGCAGATCTTATTTCTTCAGGTTTAGCACCGTCTCTTTTAGTTTATTCATCAATTATTGATAGCTATGGATTCTGGGCAGTGATTATATGTTTTGTCTATGTTTTTGCAGGAAGTTATCGGCTTTCCAGATTTAATATTTTACATAAATTGAAAAGAAGTAGCGGATATATTGGTCTTCCCCTTCCAGTGAGTGCTGTAACCATTTCAGCTTTGTGGATTTTTGACCCTCTTATTATAAATATTGATATTTCATGCTGGTGGATTTATATAATACTTTTATTATCTGTTATTATGGTCAGCCCTGTACCATATCATTGGCCTGTTATAAGTTTTAAAAAAGGGTATAAAATCAGCATTTTTTCGGTTTTATTACTTTTAGGAACACTGATGATGATTTTATTTCCAAAAAAGTACTTGTTTCCTTTGTTAATGATTTTTATTTTATATAATGTAGTAAAATGGATTATTAAGTCAGTTATTTTAAAAAAGTAATGAGGAGGCATCTGTGGGTTTTAGTTCAATTGGTCCTGTAGAAATAATGTTGATCTTTCTTGTCATTTTGCTTTTATTCGGAGCAAAAAAACTACCTGAATTAGCCAGAGGGTTAGGTAAGGGTATAAGAGAGTTCAAGAATGCAACAAAAGAAGTAGAGGACGAATTCGATAAAATCGAAGAGGATACAGATTCAAATAAAAAAAACAATAAAAAATAAATTTTCTATACGTATATATTGAATTTGTTTTACTATATTAGACAATGGGTGTTAGCTGGTTCTTTAATTATGTTAAAAAATAATTAAGGAGGATATGTGGATATTGAAAAAGTAAAAATTGAAAATCCTGAAAATTTTAATTTTATTCTGGGCCATTCCCATTTCATAAAGACAGTAGAAGACGTTCATGAAGCATTGGTACAAACAGTTCCAAATATAAAATTCGGCTTTGCCTTTTGTGAAGCCTCTGAAGCGTGTTTAATCCGCTTTTCGGGAACTGATGATACGCTTATTGAATTGGCGAAAAAAAATGCTTTAAATATCAGTGCCGGACATAGTTTTATTATTTTTTTAAGAAATGCATTCCCGATAAATGTTATGCCTTCATTACGTAATGTTCCTGAGATTTGCAGAATATTTTGTGCCACAGCAAATCCTGCTCAAGTTCTGGTTGTAGAAACTGATTTGGGCAGAGGAATTATTGGTGTCGTTGATGGAAATCCGCCAAAGGGATTGGAGACAGATGCAGACCAACAAAAGAGAATTGAATTTCTAAGAAAAATCGGATATAAAAATGGATAGGGTAATATGAAATTCACTGATTCCAATGTACCGGATCCTACCTTAGAAGCTCTTGCCAGGAGTTTTGTTAAAGAAGGAACTTCTTATGGCTTTAAACAAATCGATTATGTTAAATTTGTTAATGTACTGTTAGATAATGTAATGGGAGAAGAGAATAAAACAAAAATAAGTTCCAATTTAAAATTTGATAGAATTGAGCAGGATTTAAATGAATTAGTTTCTCCTCCTGTAGTTGGTAAAAACATTATAGTGCGATTGATGGATAAGAAAAAAGACAGAAAATTTTTTGAGCAATGGTTAAAAGATGATGCTGGTAAACGATTTCTTTTATCCCGGATAACTGCCAGAGAAATGAGTATTGATGAATTATTAAACGCAGATAATAATATTATTGGGATAATAACCTTAAAAGATGAAACTCCCATTGGTTCTGTAGCTTTTTTAAATTATGATGTTAACCATTTAAAAACTGAATTAAGAAAGCTTATAGGAAATATAAAATATAGAGGAAAGGGGTATGCAAAAGAAGCTACTAAATTATGGATTAAATATGGATTTTGTAATTTAGATTTAAAAAAAATTTATTTAAATACATTTGATACAAATATAAGGAATATACGTTTAAATGAGGAAGTTGGATTCAGAGTAGAAGGCATATTGCATAATGAAGTATTTGTTGATGGTGAATATAAAGATGTCTTGCGTATGGGATTGTGGAGAAAATAATATTATATATAATAAAATCAAAGAATATACAATAATATAAAATCTAATAACAAAAAGGAGGCAACATTGAATTGGGGAAAAGAGATCCAGAAGGTTTTAGACAAACATGCAAGTTTGGTAAAAGAAGATTTACCACGTAAAGAAATGATCCATCTTTCAGTAGAAAGGAAAGAAACCATAATCTCAGCTAATGGTGCATTAGCTACCTGGACACCTCCGGAATCCACTGGACGCAGTCCTAAGGATACTGTTATAGTGAAAAGAAAAGAAAGTGAATCCAATATTGACTGGGACAGTCCCAATAATATACCGATTACTGAGAAAACATTTGATATGGCTATGAAAGACGGATTATCCTTACTTAACAAAAAAGATTCTATTTTTGTTACCAATCGGGTGGTCGGGGCTGACAGCTCCTTTGCTCTTCCTGTGAAGACTATAACTGATTTTGCAACTACTGTACTGTTCACAGATAATATGTTCAGACCAGTCCCAGATGATATTGAAAAAAGTTGTTTTTATAATAATCCTTTTACTTTAGTTGTATTGCCCTATGATAAACTTGACAGGAAAAAGTACAAAGGGCATTTACGCCAGCTGCCTGATGGTCGAACAACAAATATGATAGTTGCTATGGATATGGACAGACATCTGGGTGTGATAATCGGATCTGCTTATGGTGGTAGTGTAAAAAAATTAATATTTACAGTGATGAATTATTATTTACCTATGGAAAAAATACTTCCACTTCACTGTTCAGCGAATGAAGGTGAAGATAATGATTCAGCTTTGCTTTTAGGATTATCCGGAACAGGTAAAACTTCTCTTTCTGCTGATCCGAGTCGTGCATTACTGGGAGATGATGAACATGGTTGGTCAGATCACGGGATAGCTAATTTTGAAAACGGATGCTATGCAAAATTCATAAATATTAATCCTGAGAAGGAGTCTGAAATTTATAATGCAGTGATGCATAAAGATGATTATTTAGAACATGGTGCAATTGTTGAAAATGCAATGATTTATCCAAATGGAGTATTTGATTTTGACGATGACCGTTTTACTCCGAATTCTCGTGCAAGTTATCCTTTACGGTATCTGACCAATATCAAACCTGCTTCAACAGCTGGGCATCCTAAAACTATTTTATTTTTAACTGCAGATGCAAATGGTGTTATTCCACCAGTTTCCAAACTGACTCCTGAACAGGCTATGCTCTGGTTCTTAATGGGATATACCAGTAAATTGGCTGGTACAGAAACAGGTATTGTGGAACCGGTTTCTACCTTCAGTCGATTCTTCGGGGAACCGTTTATGCCGCTTAATCCTGATGTTTACGCCAGTATGCTGGGAGAAAAAATGAAAGAACATGGTTCACAGGTATATCTGATTAATACAGGTTGGAGTGGCGCTCCCTACGGAGAAGGTGAAAGAATGGATATAAATTTGACCAGAGCAATGGTAAAAGCTGCTTTAAACCGAAAGTTGACAAAAGTAGAGTATGAACAGGATGAAAATTTTAAGGTTTGGATACCAAAATTGTGTCCTGAGGTACCCAAAGATGTTTTAAATCCAAAAAGATCCTGGAAAGGTAAGCAATCCTACGAAAAAAGAGCCTCAAAACTTGCCGAAGATTTTAAAAACCATTTTGACAAAGCGTATGGGAATAAAAATATTGATCCCAAAGTGGCAGAACAGTGCCCCGGCAAGTAACGTAATGATTTGATCATTATCAATCAGATTAATAATATTAAAATACCCTCCTGAGAAATCAGGAGGGTATTTTTTAAATACTGCTTAGAATTAACAAATTATTAATCTTCGGTTTGTTTGTAGGTGGAAGCAGGATCTGAAAATTCGATTTGCTGTTCAAATGCTCTTTTAAGCAGTTTGAAAATCATATTCTTAATTTTTTTTAAAGAGTCTTTTCCTTTGACACTATAATGATTGGCACCTAATTGAAGAGCCTTTTGAACATGCTGTATATCTTTATCAGAAGTCAGGACAAGGACAGGAAGTTTTCTAGTAGAAGTACACCCCCTGATCTTTTTAAGTACCTCAAACCCATTCGTATCCGGGAGCATCATATCCAGTATTATCAGTTCGGGATTTACCTGTTGAATTATTTTCCAGCCTTCTGCGCCTGTTTCAGCTTCGAAAACTTCGAAACCCCATTTTTGCAGATTAATCTTGTAAAAGAATCGACTGGTTTCAGAATCTTCAATGATTGCAATTTTTAATTTATTGGTAGCCATAAGTATCACATTTTGATATGATTCTCAATAAAATTTTATTCATAAAAAAAGATGCAAATATTGGGCCATAAATTATTAAATTTTGTTTACTTAAGTAATAGAATAAATTTTTATATATCTAAGATTCAATCAGAGGATACAGCTGGTTGAAGGTATTTCAGACATTTTAAGCGGAAATCTTCAGCAGTTTTATAATGATTTTTAAGTCTTTTAGCAATTGATTCATTTGTTTTTCTGGAGAGAATAGCGGTACTGTGATGATAACATTTTTCATACTCTTCCAAATAAAAATAAGAAACCATAAGGTGCGTCCTGCACTCTACTTCATTAAAACCATTATTTGAGGTATTGTGTATAATTGACTGGAGTAAGTTTTCATATATTGTAACAGCTTTATTGAATTCACCCATCTTAAAGTAACAATCCCCAACGCCCCAGAGGAAGAACCGACTGTCCGGATATTTTTTTAATCCTTTTTGAAAAAGTTCAACAGCTTCAGTGTAGTTATCCCGGTTATATTCAATCCACCCTAAACCGTTAAGGCCGACCCAGTAAGAGAAGCTTCCTTTAGAAATAGATAAACGAATTTTTTCTATTCCTTCTTTTCTTTTATCACTGATCCAGGGAAGCCATTTCAGATACCGGTAAAAATAACCTGACCAGTACATATAGCTTCCCAGACCAAGCCAGGCATCATAAAGGGTGGAGTTCAGCTTTAAAGATTTTTTAAGATACCGTACTCCTTTTTTGGCTGTAATAACCGCAGGAATGATTTTATTTTGTTTACCGAGAAAAAGTCCTTTATAACTGTAAGAAGTTCCAAGATAAAAATATATCCAGGCATCTTTCTCATTCAAACGGTTCAATCCTAATTGGATTGCAGTATCAATAGCAGTATAAAATTCTTCTTCCAGATTATCAGATTCTTCATCCATCATTTTTGATTGGAAAGTAGCAGCCTGATAAAAGTATCCTGCAGGATGATCAGGATATTTTATAATAACTTGTTGGAAAAGATTCATTGCTGAATCAAAATTACATTGAAACGTTTGATTTATACCTTTTAAAATCAATGAATCTGTTTTGTCTGTAAATGGAGTTTGGGCATAAAGTGAATGAATAGACAAGATCAATAAAATAAGTATTATAGTTTTTATTATTTTCATTTTTTACTCTCTGATACTTTCCAGAAGTTCTGAAATAGTTACTAGTTCAAGGCCCTTATCCCGTAAACCATCTATGAGTTCAGGTAATTTTTGATGGGGGTAATCTTTATTACGTTCACTTCCCATATGCATTAAAATTATAATACCATTGAGTGTTTTATTGGGTTTTTTATCATAGGTTAGTATTTTTTCAATTATTTCATCTGCTGTTTTATAAATTTCTGATGTTGTGTCTGCAACCCAGTCGAAAGTATCCATGGTTTCCTCCCATCCATTTCCATGAGTCCACCCTATATGTTTATATCCGGTTTTTGCCGCCCAATACAGTATTTCATTGTTATGTTCCCCATAAGGAGCTCTCCAGTAAGGAGACATTTTTTCTCCGGTTACTATCTGGAATAAATGATTTGTCTTAACTAATTGTTTAAAAATTATTTCTTCTGTGATATCATCTTTAGTATTATGTTTGAAGTTATCAGCATATGTAGTAAGATGGGGGTGACTCCAGGTATGATTTCCAACTTCATGTCCGTTTTTTACTATTCGTTTAACAGTATTTTTATAGTTTTTAATAAACTGACCAGTGAGGAAGAATGTTGCTTTAACGTTTTTATTTTCCAGTATATCCAGTATTTCCTGAGAAATATTGTTGGTTGAGCCTCCGTCAAAAGTAAGTGCAATTTGTTTAATGTTCCTGGAACCACGGGAAAAAGGGTTACTCAGATAAACATAAGAAGGAGGTGCATAGTTAAAAGAGAGAGTTTGTATAGTATGAAAATCGCCATTGGGTGATATAGTTTTGACTTTTAATTTATTTTTACCGCGGTTTAATGTTATATTTTCAAAGGTGAAATTATTTTTTTTTGGTAAAAATGCTTCTATTAGAGTTGTATCAACATATAAAGCAATAATTTCTTTTCCATTACACTGTCCCTCAATAGTTATGGTATTAGAATGAACCATACCGCTTTTTTGGGGGGAGGTTACAAAAGTTTTTGGGGAAAAGGTTGTATCAACTAATGATTCTTTGATTTTGTTTTCTTGTAATTGTTTAAGCATATGCATTTCATTTTTCATTTGAAAAATGAAAAATGAACCGATAATCAAACCACAGAGTAAGATCAGTTCGAATAAAATATGTTTATTAACTTTATTTATTTTGGAAAAAGGCCAGAGCAGTATAAAGAACAAAAATCGAAACAGCGCATATATGGCCTTTCCTATTTCTTTAGCACTAAACAGAAATATACATTTAATACTGCAGAATTTGTGATCCAGAAAATTTATCAAGCAGTTAAAACAGATAGGCTGAAAGCATTGATGACATATATGTTCAGCAACAATATCAGGATGATTTTTACAATATTTGGGTGTTTGAGCCATATTAATTATTATTTATTTTCCGCAGTGTTTTTGAACCATCGTTTAGGGAGTGTATAACCGAAAAATATTATAAAACCCAGTAAAAGAAATATCAAAGGATGCAAAGTAACCGGTTCGGTTTCTGTAAGTCCGACAGTTGAAATAATAATATATAATTTCATAAAAAAATACGATATAACTGCGTGAATCAATCCTAAAATCAGTGTAGCGAGATATTTTAATCCGGATACGTTAAAAAAGTTAATTTTTTCAGCACTATAAAGAATTAATCCGGCGAGTAATCCGATAAAAGCAAGTGCTAACCAGGGCAGTCTGACATGAGGTGTAAAAGGAAAATCTGTTATAAAACCGAGCATTAATCCCAGGATAAAACCGGTTTCCATATATGCCAGAAGTCTGAAGATCTGACGGCTTTTTTTAGTAGCAATATTTATAAGATAAAAGCTTACTCCAATTAAAATGTATAAAAATAATGATTCCATTAAAAACTTTCCTTATTATCCGGGAATGTATTATTTTTAATATCCCTAATATATTTTTCAACAGCTTTTTTTATTGTAGGGCCGAGATCTGCATATTTTCTGACGAATTTTGGTTTAAATGTTTCAAACAGACCCAGCATATCGTGGGTAACAAGAACTTGACCATCACAGTATGGACCGGCTCCAATACCAATAGTAGGGACAGAGACAGAAAGAGTAACTTCCTGAGCAACAGATGAAGGAATTTTTTCAAGTACTATTGAAAAAACTCCTGCTTCTTCCAGTATTTTTGCATCTTTAACTAACTTTCTGGCAGTTTTTTTATCTTTTCCCTGGGTTTTATAACTGCCAAATTGATGAATGGATTGAGGGGTGAGACCAAGATGTCCCATAACCGGAATACCTGCATTAACTATTTTTCGTATAGTTTCAGCAATATGTTCCCCGCCCTCAAGCTTCACACCTTCAACTTCACATTCTTTGATAAATCTTCCTGCATTTTCCAGGGCAGTCTCCGGAGAAGTTTGGTAGGATAAAAAAGGCATATCTGAAATTACTAAAGCATATTCCACTCCCCTCCTAACAACCTGGCTGTGATAAATCATTTGATCCATGGTAATAGGAAGCGTGGTTTTATTCCCGGCAAAAACATTTGAAGCAGAATCTCCCACTAATATCATATCTATACAGGCTGCATCAAGCAGTGATGCAAAACACCAGTCATAAGCAGTAAGACAGGTGATCTTTTCATTCTTTTGCTTCATCTTCTTTATAGAAGGAACTGTGATTTTTTTTCTTTCCATATTAATACCCCCCCAATCTATTAAATTGCTTATTATTCTGTTTTACGATCAAATGTAGTAAGCACTGAATCCATTATCATGAAAAATGTTTCCGGATTTTTATACCCTATAGGATGAGCCAGCTCAATACTGTCCGGCGATATAAATAAGATATTCGGAATACCAATACCTCCATATTTTGAGGCATTGGATTTATATTTATCAGCAATATCTCTCTGTTTATCCACATCAATTTTAAGCGGGATGAAATGATCAGCTTTCTCAATAATCCTTGGATCTGTAAAAGTTGAATCTTTCATCCTAATACAGGGAGGACACCAATCAGCATAAAAATCTATCATAAGCGGTTTGTTCTGAGTTTTTGCTATCTTTTTTGCTTTTTTAATATCATGCAGCCAGTTGATCTGCTGTTTTTGTTTTTTGCTGTTTGATTCTTCACGAGTTGAGCAGTTAAGCAATAAAGCTATAAGTATAATTGATTGTAATGTAAAAACAACAACTATCTGTTTGCATTTTTTGGTCATGAAATCTCCTTGAAAAATATTTTTAGTAAATATAAAGAGGAAAGAACAGAGATGCAAGTTGAAAGATATGTTTTATAAAATTTATTGATTTGATTATTAGAGTAAATAAATAGAAACCATGAAGTGCACGAAGTTTACGAAGAAAAAATTTTCTTATATATAATAAGTTAAATGCAAGGAAAAACCACTATTTCATCAGAATCATTTTCTTAATAGCATCCCAGCTTTCTGTCTGCAGATGATAGAAGTAGATACCGGAGGGGAGAGATCCTGAATCAAATTGTATCTGATGATATCCTGCAGCTTGTTTTTTATGATGTATGATCTCAGCGACTTTCTGGCCCAGCATATTATAGATGCAAAGAGTAACTGCTGAGGTTTGAGGCAGGCCGTATTTGATAGTAGTGAAATTATTAAAGGGATTGGGAAAATTGTCTTGTAATACATAATTATCCGGTATTCCGGAATTAATGTAATCATTAACTGACGTATTTTTATTGATCGAAAATCGCAAGGTGTCCTGGGCTGATGAGTCCTGCGGATCTGTTACTTTAAAGATTATACTGACTTTACCATTAGTTTTGCTTCCGTTTATTTTAACTATATGAGATTTTTGGTTAAATGTTATGGTGAGCGTATTGGTATCTAAAACAGTATGGTGCCAGGAAAGAGAATTTAAAGGATCATCAGGATCTAAGATAAATTCACTAAGATTATGAACGAGTGTATCCTGTGCACTTATAGTAGTGTCTCTTGGTAAAGGTTTGATAAAAACCGGTGGATCATTTATTTGAGTTATAGTTAAGGATACTGTCAGGGTATCATATAATTTTGAGTCAGTGGCTATTACGGTAAAGCAGGTATCCTGACAATTGTCACCAGGTATTCCATTAATCTGGTTACCGGATACTGTTAACCAGGATGGATAGTTGGTAAAAGAAATTGAGATATCCTTACTGTCAACATCTTCAGCTGTTGCCAGGTACGAGAAAGGTTCTTTTTCTGTTGCTGTTGCAGTATCGGGAGACGTTATAACCGGGGGGTCATTGACCGGTATAACAGTGAGGCTGACCTTCAGTGTATCGGACAGCTCACCGTCCGAAGCAATAACCTTGAATGAGCTGTCTTTTTTCCCCTCAGTCGGAGTACCGGTGATTTTATTTTTTTCAGGAGTAAGCCAGGATGGATAATCAGAAAAGCTGTACAATATGGTATCACTATCTGAATCATATGCTTCGGGAATATAAGTGAAAACGCTGTCTTCGTATGCAGCAGCTGTATTGGATGATGTTATAACAGGCGGATCATTAATATATATAATATTGACTGATACTTCTACTGTATCAGAGAGGCTACCGTCTGTTACTGATACGGTAAAAGTAGTATCTGCATAATATTCACGGGCAATTCCCTCAATAGTTTGATCTGAGACTGAAAGCCAGGATGGATATTCAACATAGTCGAAATCTAATACTTCGTTATCAGGATCTTCAGCGGTGACTGTATAGGATAGCAATGAATCTTCTTTAACGGTAATGGAATGAGGTGAAGTGATCTGAGGCGGATCGTTCACAGGGGTAATGGATATGAAAACTTTTAATGTATCAGAAAGATTACCGTCAGAAACTATCAAGGTAAAAGATGTGTCTTTTTTACCTTCAGTAGGGATTCCGGTAATATAGGTGTCAACAGGAGTAAGCCAGGAAGGATAATCTTTGAATATATATTGCAGAACTTCATTATCCGGATCCTGAGCACTTACTATATAGGTAAACTGTTCATCTTCAACAGCAGAAGCATTTTTAGGTGATGTTATTACTGGGGGATCATTGACTGGTGTTACCGGCACTTCAACAAGTAAAGAGTCATAATATAATCCATCCGTTGCAATTACCATAAACGATGTATCCTGATCACCTTCTCGCGGGGTTCCGGATATGGTTTCCTGTGAAGGGGTAAGCCAGGTAGGATAGTCAATAAATGATAGTGCTACCTCCTGCTGGTCAGGATCTTCAGCTTCTGCAGTGTAGGTAAGAAATACATCCTCTTCAGCCTGAATCCAGTTAGAAGAAGTAATGACCGGTGGATTACAGCATACTTCAAACTGAAAAGTTTCAGTATTCCTGGTATTACCGGCACTGTCGCAGGTAGTTATACGCCAGGTATGGGTGCCGTTCTCCAAACTCTCGGTGACAGGATAAAGCGTGTTATCCGGAGAAATATTATCTTCAACCACCTGACCATCCAGGATTAGGGTATACTTTTTAATTCCGGAAAGCTGGTCATGAGCAGTCTGCCAGGAAAGCTGAGGAGTATTAATATATACAGTATCATTGTTTTCAGGTGAGATAGTTTGAAAAGGTTCAGGGGAGGTTGTATCTGCTATACATGTAAATGTATTTATATTTCTTACATTACCCGCACTGTCCCAGGCAGTAACACTCCAGGTGTGTTGTCCTTCTGTGAGCGGAGTGGCAGCTTCCGTCTGTAATGTGGAAATATTATCTTTGTTTAAAGATCCGTCAATATACAGTCGATATTTTTTTAGACCGGAGAGATTATCTTCACTTGCAGACCAGGAAAAAATAGGATTCAGAGTGTTAATATAGCTTTCATGTTCCGGTGCTGTGAGATTAAAGGAGGAAGGCTGGGTTACATCAATGTTAACAGTAAATTCAGCCTGGGAATTTCTGCTGTTTTCCAATGAATCTTTGGCTTTGATATACCAGGTATGGGTTCCTTCAGTGAGTGATTTTGAAGTCGGTATCTGCACTACCTGATTGTCACTGGAAATGTTATCAATAATCCGGGTATCATCGATCCATAATTCATATTCTGCCAGACCGATTCCGGTAGAGGTGTCAGAGGTCTGCTCCCAGGAAAATTCAGGAGTGGTATCATTTACCCAGGTGTTTGATTCAGGCTGCAGCAGAGAAAAGGGAAACGGGGGTTCATTATCCATTCTTATAGTCCAGGTTTCAGCAGATTGTGTCACATTATCAGCAGAATCAACTGCGGTAACATACCAGGTATGATCACCCGGAGGTACTATTGGTTCACTGAATGTGGTTCTATCCGGAGATATATCAGCTACAAAACTTCCGTCAAGATATAATTTGTAACTTTTTAAACTTCTGCCGGGATCAGAAGAGCTTTCCCATCCAAAAACGGGATTGCTTACAGTGGTCCAGGTATTATGTTCCGGATTTAAAAGATGAAATGCTTTCGGGGGAGTATTATCATAGACAACTTCTATGGAATTTTCTGCAGGTTCATAATATACTCCGGCACTGTCCACAGCTCTCACTGTCCAGGTATGGGACCCGATGGAAAGAGCCTCTGCCTGGGATAATGTATAAGTGGTATTCTGCAGATCATCCAGAAACAGACTTCCGTCAATCCAGAGTTCATAATGTGAAAGGCCGGTGAGATTGTCTGTGGTTGGTTCCCATTCAAAGGTTATGATTTTCTCTACAGTATCATTATCTGCAGGTGTAAGCAGACTAAATGCAAGCGGTGGTTCTGAGTCAATGGTAAATGTATCGGATTGGTAGGTACAGAGAACGGAATTATTTTTATTCATGGCTTGTAGGTAAATGGTAACATCGGTGCTGTTTATATTTGGACTTGACCAGGTCTGGCTTAATTGAGTAGGAGGAATATTGTTGTTTATGGTATAATCCATACCTCCTGCTGAAGCCTTAAGAGAAAGATGATCAAAAATCACGTCATCTGTATTCATAGACCAGGTAATGGTCTGATCAGCTATTCCATTCCAGATATCACCGGAAGAAGGTGAAGTAATCGCAATATTATCATTGGTTAACTGGGCATAGATGTCATTCTGACCATCTCTTTTATCTCGCCATAAAGTAATAAAACCTCCGGATCTGTCACTTATTATTTTTTGATCATCCTGATAATTAGGATCATTAACAATAGGATTGCCAGTTGTTTCCCATAAAAGTTGACCGTTATTATCAATATGTTGAGAAAAAAGATCATAATTATTGTTTCTATAATCCATCCAGACTACAAAAGCACCTCCTGCACCATCTGTAACGATCTCTGGAAGATACTGGATACTAGTTGTGTTATTGACAGGAATTGTCCATAAATTATTGCCTTGACTGTCTAGACGTTGTGCATAAACATCAAAGCTCATTGATCCAGATCGGCAATCATACCAGGTAATAATAACACTGGAGGAGCAACTTTCTGTAATAGTACTTTTATTTTGAGTTTCTGGAGCATCACATACAATGATACCATTAATAGTCCACTGAAGGTTGCCATTTTCATCAATTAATTGAGCATAAATGTCACCATTACTATCAAATCTTTTATCAGACCAACTTATTATATACTGATTACCGCAAATTCCGATACTCGGTGAAGATTGATCAGAAGAATCAGTTACTATTGCAATGCCGTTCGATGTCCATTGGGTTGTGCCGTCTGCTTTTGATATTTTCTGGGCATAAATATCCGTATTACCATCACGTTCATCAACCCATACTATTATCAGATTACCATTAGTAGTGCATATCGGTATATAATTTGATTGAATCCAGGGGGCAGTAGTTACTGCAACACCGCTGTCCGGCCAGGATCTGGTTCCGGAAATGGTAACATGCTGAGCATAAATATCTGCAGCATCATTCCGTTTATCTTTCCATACTACAAAAACACCATTGTTATTGTCTGAGATCAGTTTAACTTCCTGCTGTATAGATTTTTCTGTACAAATTTCTATGCCGTTTATATCCCAATCTACCTGTCCTTCATCAGTAATATGCTGTATATATATTTTACTGGTATCAGAAAAATCATCCTGCCAGGCAACATATATACCCCCAGTACCATCAGAAGCAATGGAAGGATTCACTTGGTTTCCACTTGTATTAATAACTGTGATACCAGAAGATGACCATTGTACATTGCCAGAGCCGTCGAGCCATTGGGCAATAATATCTATATCATCAATCGGTCCTTTTTCATAAACAAAATAAACACCTCCTGAATCATCAGAAATTGCTTGAAGAGCAAAATCAGTAGCATCAGCAACTTTAACACCGTTTTCATTCCATTGATGCTGAGCATAGGCCCCGTAGAATAATAGCAGTGATATCAGCTGGGTAAAAATAATAAATTTTATGTTTTTATATTGCTTCATATATACTATACCTTTTAACATCTATTTAAAAGCAAATATTATACCATTAAAAGCAAATAAAATTATGCTTATAAAAACAGAAAAATTTATAAATAATTTATAGGCAAATCTAGTATTTATAGTAACTTGTATAAATATAGATATTTTATATTTTGTATTGCTTTTTAAGGGATAAGGGGAAAAAGATTCCGGTTTCAAACAGTATTTAATTTTGAAATGTATGGAATGTATACATTGATGTGTTTCAAACCATGAGAAACAAAGAAAAAAGACAAAAGAATAAAGAGCTTAAGTACGTTAGAACTTGAGAACATGAGAACTTTAGAACGTAAGCGTTCAGAAACCAGAAGCCAGTAACCAGATATCAGAAGGACTGCAGACGGCGTAGTGATGGCAATATTTGGGTGTTAGAGATAGATTGTTTGTGATT
>Ga0180433_10000216_pt1 | contig 101222 bp, 92 predicted proteins | sample SS_ome_8_FD_132980 | JGI IMG/M metagenome (GOLD analysis project Ga0180433, IMG submission 132980) | Hypersaline lake sediment archaeal communities from the Salton Sea, California, USA - SS_1_D_1 metaG | ecosystem: Environmental > Aquatic > Non-marine Saline and Alkaline > Hypersaline >... | reverse complement strand
TTTATAATGTCACCTTAAATGTTTCAAGTGGTGAAAAAAGCGATGTTTTTACTAGAGAAATCAAAGTAATAAATCTCACAGATGACATTGTTAATGTATACAATGGAATGGATTTGCAAGATGCGATAAATAACGCAAAACCAGGTTCAACAATTAAAATCTCTGATGGAATTTATAAAGAAAGTATTGTCATTGAAACACCATATCTAAATCTTGTTGGAAATAACTCAAAAAATACATTAATAGATGGAAATAAATCAGAAAATGTATTTTTCATCAAGTCATGTTTTGTAAATATTAGTAATTTAACTATTACTAACAGTTCAAAAAACGGCTCAGGAATTCAAATTGGTATACCTGATTATGATACAGATATATATGGATGTAACATTAAAAACAATATTATTTTTGAAAACCATCATGCAATAAGATTAAATGAAACAACAAAAAATTGCGTAGAATCAAATGTTATTTCAAATAACACATTTGGAATAACTGCCCACAGTTCGTATTATAATATATTTGAAAGAAATACAATCGTTGAAAACGATATAGGTTTATATGTTCACTATGGATCTAATTGGAATGAAATAGAAAAGAATGATATTTCAAGAAATAGAGTTGGCCTATTTTTAAATTGGTCCCATGATAGCAACATTTTTAACAATGATATTAGAGAAAATGATGTTGGAATTAAGCTTAGTAATGCTTTATCAAATAATATACACTACAACAATATATACAACAATAATGAAATAGGGTTGATATGTATAGGTAAGATAAATAACAAAAAATTCCAACATAATTATTGGGGTTCAAAGCTTGGTCCAAGTTTTTTTTCAAGTATTAAGGGCGATAGGATAACTGAAGTAAATGGAGAAGGAAAAACAAAGTTAACAGGTATTCTTACAAACTTTTTTGGATGTTACCCATGGGAAAAGGAAGAAATAATCCTGCCTTGAAGTCTTTTAAGTTTACTTAGCTGTCTTTTGTTGTATACAAATTCAATATCAAAAAACATGTCTTTGAGTATTAAATAATCAGCTGAAGCCACTCCAAAATCTACATTTTTATCAGGATTTGCTAATGCATCTACTACTTCCCGTATCGTAATTTTTTTCAAACTTACTTTCTCTATTGTAGATACGATTCTTCTTATTTGTTGCCATAAAAAAGTTTGAGCGAAAAAATCAATTATTAAAAAGGAGTTGTGTTCTGTAAGAACTATATTTTCTATTTCTCTAATAGGATTTTTAAATTCTTCGACACGTGCAAAATTAGAAAAATCGTGTTTTCCGATAAAGCACATAGTTGTTTTAATTATCTTTTCAAACTCAAAATTCTTTTTTTGTAAATAATATCTATAATGTCTAAATTTTGCATATCTTGGGTTAAAGTCTTTGTTAACATTTGCTATACCATAAAATACAATGTCTTCAAAACCATCAGACAAAATATCAATTATTTGATTTTTTGAAAAAGGCGAATTAAAAGAAACTACATTACAAAAAGCAGATACCCCCTTATCAGTTCTACTAGCAGATCTAAAAAAAGATTTTTTTGTATCATCAATTATTTCATTTTTTATTAAAATTTTTAAGATTTCGCCTTCAACAGTTTTAAGGTTTGGCTGTCTTGAATAACCAAAAAATCCTTTTCCATCATAAGCAAATTTTAATGCAAATCTCAAATAGAATCACTTAAGACCAAAATAGGATAATACTTTAAAAACCTAAAACATTCCAGATGAAGAAAATAAAATGTCAAGAAAGAAGTTCATTGAAGATAAATTAAAGAAGGAAAAGATAGAAACAGGAGATGAAATAAAGGTAGAAACAAAAAGGACTGTAAAAACTGGTATTCTGATGCCTCATCATGAGTTTAGCAATGAAGATATAATAACAATAAAGCTAGATAACGGTTATAACATTGGTTTAGCAATAGACAAAGATACAAAAGTTACTCTTATTAAAAAACATAAAAAGACAATAAAAAAATCTAAAAAAATTCCTTTTAGTAAAAAAATGCCTGTTGTTTCAGTAATAGGAACAGGTGGAACAATTGCATGTTATGTCGATTATAGAACAGGCGCAGTTCATCCTGCAAGTTCTGCTAAAGAGCTTGCTTTTTCTGTTCCGGAAGTTTTTGAAATATGTAATATAAATGCACAGGTTGCTTTTCAAATACTTTCTGAAAATATTGAAGTTAAAAATTGGCAGAGTCTTTCAAAAAAAGTTGCAGATGAACTAAATAATGGAGCAAAAGGAGTAATCATCCCACATGGAACTGATACTCTTGGATATACAGGTGCTGCTCTTTCATTTATGCTTAAAGATTTGACAGGACCTGTGATATTAGTTGGTTCTCAACGAAGCAGCGATAGGCCAAGTTCGGATGCTGCACTTAATTTAATTGCAGCTGCAACTGTTGCATCTAAATCAGATATTGGTGAAGTTGTTGCAACAATGCATAGTCAAACTTCAGATACTAAAGTTGATATTCATAGAGCTTCAAAAATAAGAAAGTTTCATACTTCTAGAAGAGATGCTTTCAAAACCGTTAACGACATCCCACTTGGTTTTTTTGAAAATGGCGATATTAAGTATAATAAGAAATATAAAAAAACAAGATCGGGTAAAGTTAAAGTAGACAATAAAATGGAACCAGATGTGGGAATGATATATTTTTATCCAGGTATGAAACCAGAGGACATTCCAAAAAAGAAAGGAGTTATACTTATTGGTACAGGTCTTGGTCATATATCAACAAAACTTATTGATAGAATAAAGGATCTTACAAAAAAAGGAACTGTTTTTGTAATGACATCTCAGTGTATATTTGGAAGAGTTGATATGAGTGTTTATTCTACAGGTAGGGATCTTATCAAAGCAGGGATAATCCCTTGTGAAGATATGCTACCTGAAACTGCTTATGTAAAACTCATGTGGGCTTTAGCCCATTCAAAAAACAAAAAAGAAGTAAAAAATATTATGAAAACAAATATTTCTGGTGAAATTTCTAATAGAACTAGAAGCGACGTTTTTTTATAAAAAAAAGAAAGAGTTTGAGATTATGCGCGTTTCTCTGCAATATCTCCAACTATTGGTAATTTGAATTTTTCTCCCTGATAAGCTTTTATCATTAATACAAGCCAGAGAATTACTGTAATTACCCATATTATCCAAGATAGATAAATTAACGCAGGTATTCCCGGGTTATAAGAATATGAATAACCATACCCCCAGCTTATACTGGGTGCCCCTATCCATCCAACGATCCATCCGATTATACTTAACGGAAGGAAAGTCAAAATAGATTGTAGGGCATGAAATCTTACAGTCTTGTTCTTTTTTTCCATTAAATAAAAAATTATTCCTGTAACCCAAACAACAAGGTAACAAAGAAGTCCTGCCATATTTTCTTCTATATTCATAGATGTTTTTGCCATATAACTATAGCCTCCTCTCTCAAGTTGAATATTTATTTACTATTTATCATTTATGTAATTTTTATTTAAAAGAAAATAATTATCCTCGATAAAAATAACACAAATTTTTTTTGATTTTATCTTATCACTATTTGGTTTTTTTATTTGTATTGTTTCGTAGTTTTCTGTATCCATTAATTGAATTTCATTATTATTTTGACTTATTACTATCATCTCTTTTATTGTTTCTTTTCCAGTAAGAATTTTTACATCTTCAAGTTTTTTTTGTTCGATTGTATGTTCTTCTAAATTTGATAAATTTAAAAGTTTTACTTTATTTGATTGCATGGAAATAATTTTGTAATAATTTTTTTCAAATTTTATGTAATCATTTGTTTTATAGTCTAACAGTCTTAATAGATATGTCATTCTGTAGACTTGTCTGCTATCTTTCATTCCAATGTTTTTAGATGATTTTTTAATTTCTCCACCATATTTTGATTTTAATTTTTTTGTAATTCCCTCGGCTATTTGTTTTTCACTTATAAAAAAATCAATTCCACCATGTTCATTTAAAATATCAGAAATAAATGCTGCACGATTTCCTTTAGATTGCATTTCATCTATTTGATTTATCACGTTTTGTGTGATATCTTCTATTTCAGCATCTGATAGTTTTCTATTACCCGTTCTTACTTGTATGATTGCTTCATGATATCCACCAAACTGCTTTGAACATGTATCACATGCTATTTTTTCTAGTTTAATTATTGCATTATGCTCTTCAGTTATTTTCTTTTCTTCTATGCATCCTGAGATTTGTATCTTACATTCATATCCTTTTGGTATTTCTTTACATATGGGTTTTATATCAATATTTTTCAATTCATTTTTAATTTTATAATAACTTTTTATAACAGTTTTTAGTGCATCATTTAGTGATTTTTTTGTCCATGTGTTTTTGTGTTTATAACAACCACAATGAGGGCATATTGGTAGATTTATTTCACTTGGTCCTTTTGTAAATTCATGTGATTTTATGTAGCAATCTATACATACTCCTTCTTTGAATGTTTCTTCTTTTCCGCATTCCACACAAAACATATTATTTCTGCATAATAGTACGTATAATATAAGTATTAAGGTTTGTTTTACTTTTTTGTGTGTAAAATAAGAAAGGCTACAGAAAAAGATATCAAAGATATTACAAAAATATATAATGAAGCAATTGTAAAAACAAACGCTACTTTTGATACAGAAGAAAAAACAATCGATAAGATGAAAAAATGGTTTAAAGATCATAGTTCTAATAATCCAATAATTGTTTCAGAAAAAGATAGAAAAATTGTTGGTTTTGCTTGTCTTAGTAAATATTCTACAAAAAATGCGTATTCTAAAACAACTGAGATTTCACTTTATGTTAAAGAAAAATATCAAGGTAAGGGAATTGGTAAAAAATTAATGGAAGAGATTTTAAAAGAAGGAAGAAAAGTAGGTATTCATGCAGTTATTGCAAGAATCACAGACGGAAATGATGTAAGTATTAATTTGCATGAAGAGTTTGGTTTTGAAAAAGTAGGGATGCTTAAAGAAGTGGGTAAAAAATTTGGTAAATTACTTGACGTTCATGTTTTAGAAAAGATATTTGATTAGATGAGAAGGTCTTTTGAATGGAGTTACAGCAATTGGTCCAAAAAATTTAAATATTATTATTTGTATATTATTATAAAATATAGCATATGAAATGGTGTGATAGCTATGCATAAGATAGATAATGATAAGTGTAAAAAAGCAAGTGTGTTAATCGTAATATTTTTACTTACAACTTTGACATTTATACCTGTAACACAGAGTAACGAATTTGACACGCAATTATGCTACAACAACTCAGGAGAAAAAGATTTTTCAATTGTAGTAAACACTATTCAAGAAATACAACAGATTGATCCGGGGACTTCTGCTGATTGGCAGCTTCGTATGTATGTTAATGGAGAAAGAAAAGACATTGAATGCGAAGGAGATTTTGTTACATTAGTTGAAACTAAAACATGGAAAAATATTATCCAAGAAGGCGAAAATATTGTTTCCATTAAGATGGAATTACTCGAAATAGATTTAGTGCTTCATGATATCGCAGACATCAGTGCTTGTTATGGTGGAGGAGAAGACGATACAGAAGATTTTGATGCGCATCGAGGAGCTGTATTCCAAGGAGTATACAACATAGCAAGTAGCAGTTGGGAATCAGAAAGTGATGAATTAATGCCGAGTGATGAATCGGGATTGCTTTGGTATTGTACCAGTGGAGCACATGATATACCATCCGAAAATGATGAAAACGATGCGTCCATTTGGTTTAGTGTTTTTGCTCATGATAGTAATAATCCGCCGATTAAACCAGAGAAACCCTCTGGTCCAACAGAAGGAGGCGAGTATACTACATACGAATTTACCACACGAAGTGCAGATCCAAATGGAGATGAATATCGAATTGGATGGGACTGGAATGGTGATGGAGATATCGATGAATTCACCGATTTTTTAAATGAGTCTGGAGTGTATGTTACTGCTGCGCATGCTTGGGATACTACAGGCGTATACAACGTTCGAACTATTGCTGTTGATGACATTGGGATGCCTAGTTATTGGTCTAATCAATTAGAAGTTAAAATCTATGGAGCAGGAGGGTTAAGTGGCTTTTCTAGAGAGGAATGGGCACTTGGCCATATCTATTCATGGTATCTTAATCATGAAGATACACAACGTCTCATCGAAGATATTGAGACAGCAGAAGAAATTATAGACATAATTGTAACTTTTCTTGATATTATAGAGGAATTCTTAGATTTTGAGATTGATGAGGCTACTACTAGAGCAATAGTGGAAGCGATTTTCAAGCTTAGCACCAGTGTTTTAAGAGCACTTGATCAAGGAGAAGGAATATACTTTAGGGTGTATGTAATTGATATTGCTGGTGCTCCGTTTCCAGCATTTGCTTATGTATGGTCCCAAACAGAAGGCTATTCTAGAGAAGATAGTACCCCTCCAGAGAAACCAAACGCTCCTCAAGGACCAGCACGTGGTTTTAAAGATGTTGATTACCAATATACAACTAGTTGTGTAGATGAAGACAGTGAACAAATGGTATACTTATACGATTGGGGCGATGGTAATTATTCATGGAATAATTGGTTTAGTGTGAATACTGCTGCAACTGTATCATATAGTTGGGCTGAAGATGGTACATATTTAGTAAGAGTGAAGGCTTTTGATGACCAAGGATTTGAAAGTGGGTGGTCTGACGCGCTATCAGTAAAAATTGGTAATGAAGCCCCATATAAACCTGATACTCCGTTTGGAGACTTGGAAGGAAAACCTGGTGATGAATGTACAATTAGAACTAATGAAGCAACAGATCCAGATGGGGATGAAATTACAGTATACGAATGGGATCTTATTGGTGATGACAGTATTGCTGATGAAACAACTAGTGAATCATCTATTACTTATAGTTGGAATGAAAAAGGAACATACACAGTAAGAGTTAGAGCAATAGATGAATTTGGTGCAGAAAGCCCATGGAGTAACCCTGCAAGTGTTACCATGCCAAAGTCAAAAATAACCAACATGATGCCTTTGATGTTGCGATTTGCACATGGGCATTCAAATTTATTACAGATATTAAAACAAATCTTTAGATTGTAATATCAATCTAAATTTTTTCTATTTTTAAGTTTTTAATATTACAATAATTGGTCTAAAAAGCTTAAATAGTCCCCCATTAGAAATTATATTTATATCAAAATATTTATATATATGAACTTTATATAATATTAGAAAGAATGATGTGATAAATATGCGAAAGAAAGTGATAAGTATAGTTATGATAGGAATGTTTCTATTGATAAGTTTAACAACAATACCTGTCTTTGGGAAGGAAATGGATAACAAAGAAAATATTAAAATCTTAAATGAGACGCTAACAAAAGCTTATTCATCAGGGTTATCAGATGGACCAGATATAGATTGGGATGGAATTTATTATGAAGAAGAATATGCTACTGCTAAAGACATTATTCAAACAGAGGACGGAGGATATTTAATTGCGGGCGAAATATACAAAAATAGTTTTGATGCTTTTTTATTAAAACTTGATTCAAATGGTGATGTTGAGTGGGAAAATAATTATTCTGCAGGAAGATCAGGTATATGGATTCTAACAGCTACTTTTAATAAGATTTATGAAGAAAGCGATGGTTATGTAGTAGGAGGATATAAACAAATTCCTTATATTGATGAGTATGGTGATAATTTACTTAGATATTATCTCTGGATTGTGAAAGTAGATTTTAATGGTGACATCTTATGGGAAGAAACAGACGGAATTTTGGATGCTGAAACTAGATTTAAAGATATGGAAATGGATTATGATGGAGGTTATATTCTAGCTGGTGTAAGATATCCCCACCCTGATGTGCAAGTACTTACAAAATTTAATACCAATGGAGAGAAAGAATGGAATAAATCAATTTATGTAGATTCAATTACAGGATTAACTGATTGTGATATTGATTCAATTAGAAAAACATCCGACGGAGGATATATACTATATGGCCGGTCAATAGATTCTTGGTTTGAACCAGATTCTTGGATGGTGAAATTAAATTCTCAATTTGAATACGATTGGCATAAGATTTTTACGCCTGATGACCATGGCGCAAGATTTCAAGATCTTGCTGTAAATGAGAATGGTGATTTTGTCTTCTCACTTGGTTGGGGCGAGATTGTTAAAACAGATGGAAATGGCAATATTAGTTGGAATGAAAAATATCTTAATCCAGAAGTTCAAGATATAAATTGCATAAATGTTGTAGAAAATGATGGTATTGAAACTGGGTACATTGCAATTGGAACTGTCAATATCGCTTCTTGGGACATTTGGGTTAATCGAGTAGATTTATTTGGAAATACTTTGTGGACTAAAAAGTTTGATAGTAGCAGTATTTTTGATTCAGTAGATGAAGAAGGAATGTCTATTAAACCAACATCCGATGGCGGTTTTATTTTAGCCGGGGATAAATACGACGGCATATGGATAATTAAACTAGAACCAGAAGGAGAAACAATTTCATATAAACCAGAAAAACCAGGTGGTCCATCGCAAGGAGAGTCTGGAATAATGTATACATATACAACTTCAGCTAAAAACCCATATGGAAAAAAAATGGAATTTGGATGGGATTGGAATGGAGACCGAATAGTAGATGAATGGGATGATAATAATGGCAATTATTATGAATCTGACGAGGTTGTAAGAACAGATCATTCATGGACTGGTGATGGAGCATATCTTGTAAGAGTAATAGCGCGTGACAATACATATGAAGAGTTAAGCGGATGGTCTGATGATTTAGAAGTAATTATGCCAAAAGCAAAAAGCAATGTTTTCCCTAAGGATAATGCTATATTTAATGTTCTAGAATTTATGGGTTTTAAAAATTTGATGTTATTCCTAGAAAGTTTAAATACTTACATTTACAAATTTAAATAGAAATATTAGAAATGATGTGATAAATGTGCAAAAGAAAATAATGACATTAATAGCAGTAAGTCTTTTTCTAATTACAATACTTAATTCAATATCAGCTATCAACTTAAACGAAGGAAATTATCAAACAAATAATGGAATATGTGAATTACCTGAATGGAGTAACGGGACATATTGGAAATATGATATGAATTTCATTTTTATAAAAGATGATTTTATAGTAGATGCAGTAATTAACAATATGTGTGCAAGAGTTGAAGGAGACAATTTAATTCAAGATGAGGTATCAGACAAGGTATACGAACTATCTTTAAATGGAGGTATAAAAGGCAATCTAAGTTGGGGTATTTTGGATGATATTGCTAGTTTTAACGGTGATTTTGGTGGTACTGCATATATTGGGAAAAATAATCTTGGGATAAAAAGATTTGAATTTGATGTTAATGATGAAGAATTTTTATTCGGAGCGGGTCTAGACTTTGAGATGAGTATGGGCTTTGAACCGTGCTTTGATTTCTTTAATTTTCCAATAGATCCTTCAGATCCAGAAGGGTGGGACGTTTTTTTAAATGCATTTCTAGATGCTACTGTTAATATCGGGGTTCCATTTGGTTACATGGAGATGAATGATTCAATGTTCTTTTCAGATTATATGACAGTTAACAGAACAGAAAAAGTTGGAATATATGATACAGCTGTTTTACAAGGAAGTTGGGGAAACCCATCAAATCTTTGGTATGCAAATGATGCAGGGTTTTTAGTACAAGTAGACGAAACACTTGATTGGGGCGGCATATATTCAATTTTTCAAATTGATTTAATTGAGACAAACTATGGAAATAGTCCACCAAGTAAACCTAATTTAAACTCTGTAGAAGACAAATGTACAGGTGAAACAGGTGATACTTTTACTTTTAATTTCGATGCCACAGATCCTGAAGGAGAAAATGTAAAATATTATGTTGACTGGGATGATGGAACCAATACAGATTGGACAAGTAGTTATCCCTCTGGGCAAAAAGCATCTGCTAGCCATAGTTGGTCTAGAAAAGGATCATATACTATTAGAGTTAAAGCAAAAGATGAGTCAGGTGTAGAAAGTTGTTGGTCAGATCCCTATTCTATTACCATAGAAGGAAAGCCCTATGTTAATGTGACAATTATTAGAATTGAAAAGATAGATGAAATGGATGCGGGTGCACCAGAATGGTATTATGAAGTATCAGCCAAAGATTCGGCTACTTCTCCTAAAACGTTTTATAATACAGATGATGGAACTGAAAATGGAGAATGGATTAGTAGCGACACATGGGATCCAGATAGATCCCATGATTTTGAAGCACCTGGTAACGTTGTTGATATTAATGTGAAATTAATGGAAAAAGATCCTGAGGGTTATGATATTGCAGATATAAGTAAAGAACCGAATGAAGATAAAGATCCTACTTATGGCGGTACACGAAAAGAAAAAGGCAGGGTTCTTGAGATAGATTATGATTTGTTGGCTAATAGACAAGAGATCATAATAGAATCTACAGGTGAGGAAAGAGAAGAAGAAGGAAACGATGGAGAAGGAAATAGCGGCCCTGGTGAAGATCAGATTTTCCATGCTCATGAAGATGATGCATACATAAAACTTAGTATCAAAAACGATTATATACAACCGACAGCAATTGCAAATATTTCTAATAGGCCAGAAAAAATTAGACCTGGTGATGTGTTACAATTCAGTGGATCAGTAAACGATGGGACACCACCTTACAAATTTGATTGGGATTTTAAAGATGGAACAACTGAAGAAGAAAATCAAAATCCAACGCATTCTTATGATACAGATGAAACTAAAAACTATAATGTAGAACTTACTGTTACAGATGGATTTGGACAAAAAGCTACATCTTTTATAAATTTTGATGTTGAAAATAGAAAACCAGATCTTACCAATGACAATGTAACAAAAGAAGGAGATTTATTTATTTTTTCTGTTCATTATGAAGATCTAGATGGGGATTCTCCAACTGTTAAAAAACTTATTCTTGATAATGTAGAATATACTCTTTCTGGAAGTGGAAGTAATTCCAAATATCAAAAATATTTTGATAAAAGCGATATTACAAGAGGTGATCATACATACTATTTCCATTTTGAAGATGGATATGGTGGTGTTGCAGAAACTGATGAAGAAGGCTTTAGACATGGGAGAAGTAAAATAAAAAGTAATACTAAGTTTAATTTTATCTTTGATATATCAAAATTTACAGGTTTTAAAAATTTGAGGTTATTTCTAGAAAATTTATATATTTATATTTACAAATTTAAATAGAAATGTTAGAAATGGTGTGATAAAAAATGCAAAAAAAAATAATAATATTAGTACTTGTGACGCTACTGATTTCAACAACCGTAGTTTCAGCAATAGAAACTTCAACTAAAAAAGAGAAAAAAGAAAATAATAAATTATTAACTATGGGTAGTAACTCAGGTGAGTGGGATACAGATTATTGGGAAGAAACAGGCAATCAATTTACAGCTTCTGATGGCCCGATTTCATACTATGACTGTTTTGGTAGTTCTGTTGCACTTGACGGCGATATGGCATTAATCGGTTCTGAAGTCGGAGGGGTTTATGTATACAAACAAGAGGGAGATGACTGGATTGAAACACAGAAAATAACAACATCAGATCCAGATAAAACATTTGGCAAATCGCTTTCTCTTCAAGACGACCATGTTTTAATAGGAGTAACTGGAGATAGTTATTTTGATCAATCTACTGAAGCATATATATACAAACACACAGAAAGTGGTTGGTGTGAAGATAGCACACTGCTGAACCCAAGTTCCTACGAACGTAACACATGTTTTGGTGATTCAGTTGCTCTATATGGCAACTATGCAATAATAAGTGCACCAGGGACATCAGATGATGAAAATTGGAATGGTGAAGCATACATATTCAAAAAAAGTGAAGATAATGAATGGATTTTACAACAAAGATTGACCCCCCCTGATGATGAAGAAGATAGTGCTTTTGGGTGTTCAGTTGATATTAACGAAAATTATGCAATGGTTGGAGCAAAGTTTGCTGCTATGGATGATGGAAATTGTCAATGGGAAGGAGCAGTATTTGTTTATAAGAGAACTGGAGATAACTGGAATCAAGTACAAAAACTAGTAGATCCAAAGGGCGCAACAGGTTTTCAAAATGAGTTTGGAAGAAATATATGCTTAAGTGGAAATACATTAATGGTTACAGCCTTTTATAATAAAGATGTCCATATATTCGAACTAAGTGGATCACAGTGGAAATTTAAAGAAACATTAGATGACCCTGTTCAATTTTTAGGACATTCAGTTGAGCATAATGATGAATGGGCGATTATTGGTGGAGGAGCCTATGAGCAAGGAGCAGGTAATTTAGAAGATAGAGGAGCAATATACATCTTTAGAAAGTATAATCTTGGATGGTGTGAAGTGCAAAGATCAATTGCTTCAGATGCAAAAGATTTTGCAAGTTTTGGAAGTGCAAGTTGTATCGATGGAGATTTTGCTTTAGTCGCAGCAGAAGATGATGATACAATTGGTCAAATCCATGCTGGTAAAGTTTATGAAATTAAAAAGAAGGATGTCAATCAACCATATACTCCTTTGATTCATGGTGAAGATCACGTTAAACATGAAGATAATGTGGATTTAGAGGAAGAATATACTTTTTCTGTGTGTACAATTGAGCCTCAAAATCAAGAAGTTTATTATCTTTTTGATTGGGGAGATGGTACAGATAGTGGATGGTTAGGGCCGTATGTTTCAAACGAGATATGCCAAATAGGAACATCATGGTCAACCAGAGGGTACATGCCAGTACGAGTTAAAGCTAAAGACAATGATAGTCACGAAAGCGATTGGTCAAAAATAGTTCTTATTACTGTTGGGAATGACCCTCCATCTATAGAATATTTTACCGGTCCAAAAGAGTTAGAAGTCGATGAGGAAGGTGAATTTAAAGTCTATGTGAGTGACTCTGGTGGAGATGATATATGGTTAAGAATTAATTGGGAAATGGAGAACCCAAATGATGTTGATTGGATTGGCCCATATAACTCCAATGAAGAAATAACGGTTTATCATACATTTGATGAATCTTTTTACGACTGGATACTAAATATTGGTATAACAGCTAAAGATGAGATAGGTGATGAAAGTGAAAAGATACACTATAGACTTATTATTCATAACGACCCACCAGGCATCGAAGTTGGTGGAATTATTGGTCCAAGCGAGGTAGTGCCAGGTACAGAATATACATATGAATTTTGGGTTTATGACTATGAAACAGATGATGTCTATTTGTTAATCGATTGGGGCGATCAGACAAATTCAGGTTGGCTTGGACCGTATAACCCTACTAGTCCAGATTTGCCAAGTGCCAATCATATTTGGGATGAAAAAGGATCATATATGCTAAAAGCAAAAGTAAAAGATGAACACGATTTTGAAAGTGATTGGTATGTTAAAGGAGTGACAACCAGTAAAAACAAAGAAATTGGGATGCCGTTCATAGATTTTCTTAAAGAATTGATGCAGAACCACCCAAATATCTTTCCAATTATAAAACAACTATTACAAAGATATGTATAACTTAAGAGGATAATGAGATGAATGCAAAGATAATCTCAATATTCCTTATTCTTTTAATGCTTATATGTAGCTTTAGTACAATTGGAATAGGTATTGCAACAAAAAATAAAATAGATATAAACAAAAAAATATCTGTTAGAGAGATTTGTGAAGATTTTATTCCAAATAAAATCATAATTAACTTTTATTCAGAAATAGAACAAACAACACTAAAATCTTCAGATGTAACAACAATTGATGCATGTAAAATCAAAGAGTTTATTGGATTTAATGTTGTAAATACAATTCCCTCTTTGAATAGTGTTGTTATAAAAGTTAATGCACAGACAAGAGAAGAATTAAATGGTTTCATAGATGATATAGAAAAAGATCCGCGAGTTAAATATGCTGAATCAAATTATCTTAGTTATACTTGTGTAGATCCGCCAAATGATCCGTTTTGGGATTATGAATCTGATAGTTCTTGGAGTCAGTGGGGCCCACAAAGAATTAATTGTTTAGATGGGTGGGATTCTGCTACAGGAGAGGGAGTTACAATAGCAATTATTGATACAGGTGTTGATTGTAATCATGTTGATTTAGTTGATAAAATTGTTAGTCCTTATGATGTAGTTGATGTTGATTTGGATGATTATTCATATGAATATGATTTTTGGAATGACACAGGAGATTGTTGGTACGATGATTATTTTGATGAAGATACTGAGCCAGATGATACTGATGGCCATGGAACACATTGCGCAGGTATTGCTGCAGCAACAACAAATAATGAAATAGGTATAGCTGGTGTAGCATGCGATGCTAATATTATGCCTGTAAGAGCGGGTTTTTCGGTTAAATGCTATTCAGAATTTGTCGGTCTGTTTGAAGATGATGATATTACAAATGCAATTATTTATGCGACTGACGCTGGTGCTGATGTTATTAGTATGAGCCTTGGTTGTGCTCGAGAATCTTGGGAGATATCTGAGAGCATAAGAGATGCATGCCAGCGTGCTTGGGATAATGGCGTTATTTTAGTGGCCGCATCAGGAAACGAGAATGATGATTCTTGTGATGATTATTATCCATCAGCATTTGATACAGTAATATCAGTTGGAGCGATAAATAAAAATGATGACAGATGCGGTTTTAGTAACTATGGAGGAAATCGTGATGATGGAACAGGTCTTGAACTTATGGCACCTGGGGAAAGTATAACCTCAACATATCCAGATGATTATATTGCTAGATTAGATGGAACATCTATGGCATGCCCACATGTAGCAGGTGTTGCCGCGCTTGCTATTGATAAGCATCCTGATATGAGTAATTCTCAGATAAGACAGTTGTTGAGAGATTCTGCTGAAGATATTGCATCTGGCTCAGATCCATATAATGAGTACGGATTTGGGTTAGCAAGTACAGTCTTTATTGAGCCGGATAACTCACCAGGAATGCCAAAAATTACAGGAACACGCAGTGGAAATACTGGTGAAGAATATGAATATACATTTACATCAAATCATCCTCTAGGAGAACAAGTTAAGTATCGTATAGACTGGAATGGTGATGGACAAATAGATGAAGAAACTGGTTTTCATCCATCTGCAGAAGGAGTCACACGTTCTCATACATGGAATACTGATGGTGGATATACAATAAAAGCAAAAGCAAAAGATGGAAATGATAGAGAAAGCGAGTGGGGTACTTTGACTGTCTCAATGCCAAAAAACAAGTTTGCAAACACACCTTTCTTAAATATAGCACAAAGAAACCCTAGACTATTAAACTTCATACAAGGGATAATGTTTTTTAAAGAAAGAGGTTTAGTTCTAACCTAAATTATTTTTTAATCTCTTTATAACCATTCTCAAATGCTTTCTTATTTATATCTTTATATTTTTCAGGTACATTTTCAAGAATTGTTTCAAGTAAAAATTTCTTATCAAAAGGTAAAACATCTGCTCCTGCAAGAGCCCCAAGCATTACAATATTTTTAGTAATAACTGCTCCTGCATCTTTTGCAATTTTTACTGCATCAATTTTGTAGAGTTTTCCATAAGTCGAAAGACTTGAAAATACTTTTTTAATGTCAGGATATTCTTCTGATCCAACTGATACTGTAAAAGGAATTACCGGTGTGATATCAGTAATAATTATTGTATTCTTATTAGAATAATCAATGTATCTAAGCGCCTCTATAGGCTCTGTACTAATTATCACATCAGCAGTGCCTGACTGAACAAGTGGCCCATGCACATCACCAAGTCTTACTGTACAATTAACACTTCCGCCTCTCTGAGCCATACCGTGAACTTCTGAAACAAAAACATTAACACCAGCTTTAACTGCTGCTTTTCCAAGAATATTTGCAGCAGTAATAACACCTTGTCCACCAACACCAGTAAGAACTATGTTTGTCTTTTTCATTTCTGTTCCTCCTTCACATGAATTGCATCAAAAGGACAAACTGTTGCACAATTTCCACAGCCATTACATTGTTGTTCATCAATTAGTGTTTCATCGTTTTCTCCGTAATATAGTGCAGGACAGCCAAACTTGTTGATGCAAAGCCTACATCTCCTGCATTTATCTTGATCAATTGTATATACAGGTATTTTTTCTCCTCTTTTTCTTTTATTACGATTTTCAAGAAGAATACACGGTGATTTACTAACAACTGCAGATGGCCCTTTAAATTCAAGTGCTCGTTTGAATGCTTTTGTAGTTTCTTTTATGTTGTTTGGATCAACTATCTCTAGTTGTTCTATTCCACAACCCTTTATGACATCTTCAACAAGAATCTTTTTTGCAGGTCTCCCCATTCCATCAAATTCTGTTCCAGGATGAGGTTGATGACCCGTCATTGCAGTTGTGCGATTATCAAGTACGGTTATTACAACATCATGGTTGTGATGTGCAGCATCTAATATTGGTGGTATTCCTGAATGGAAAAATGTTGAATCCCCCATGAAACTTATTATTTTTTCATCAGTTGCTACTGCAAGTCCACAAGCAGTTCCAGCATTTGACCCCATACATAAAAGTAAATCAGCCATTTCAAGTGGTTTTTCACGACCAAGTGTGTAGCATCCAATATCTGTTGGGTATATTACGCCTCTTGGTTGAGCTAGTTTTGCTGCATAATATGTTGCCCTATGAGGACAACCAGGGCATAATGCAGGTGGCCTTGAAGGAAGTTTTATATTTGATTTCTTGGGTTTTTGTATTTTATTTTTAATGCCAAGTATTTTAGATATTCCTTCTGAAACTATATCTAGATTGTATTCATAAAGCCTTGAAAAATGTCCAGTTGTTTTACCATATATCTTACACTCTTGTTTTAAATCATATATAAAGTTTTTAAATTGGTTTTCAAGAATTGGCTCGAGTTCTTCAACAACAATTATCTTTTTGCATGATTTAATGAATTTTTTACATAGTTTATTAGGTAAAGGATGAGTCATACCTAGTTTTAATATTCTAACATCTAACTTTAGATCTTCAACTGTTTCTCTTACATAATTATAGGATACACCCGAACAAACAATCCCTAAATCCTTTGGCTTTCCGATATCTATTATTTCATTAAATTCAGATTTTTCAGATATCTCTTCTGCTTTTTTAAGCATTTTAAGAAGTTCAGGATGTCTTTTTCTTGCAATTCCAGGGGTTGTAACCCACATAGGGCTTCTTTCAAATTTTCCTTTTTTACGTGGTTTTTTGATATTTTTAAGTTCTATCGGACCTCTTACATGATTTAGTCTTGTAGTTGTTCTTAGAAGTATTGGTGATTTGAGTTCTTCTGATATTTCAAAACCGATTCTTGTCATCTCTTTCGCTTCATTAGGGGTTGTTGGCTCAAGCATTGGTGCCCCGCTAAATAATGCATAATATCTATTGTCTTGCTCATTTTGTGACGAGTGACATGACGGATCATCAGCAGATACTATCACGTGTCCACCCTTACAACCAATATACATATATGTCATGAAGGTGTCACTAGCGACATTAAGTCCGACATGCTTCATACAGGTTAGGGCTCTAAGTCCTGAGATTGCTGCAGCTCCAGCAACTTCTAGTGCTACCTTTTCATTTGTAGAATACTCAAAATAAAAACCTGGGTCTTTATCTTGTTTAGTAAAGTATTTAGCAATATGTGAAAAAGTATCAGCAATTTCAGATGACGGAGTTCCAGGATATGTTGTTGCAACATCTACTCCTGCCTCAATTGCTCCACGTGTTATTGCTTCGTTTCCAAGTAAAAGTATCTTTTTACCTGGTTTGTCTTCTAATATATCCATGTTTTCAAACCCCTATAAAAGATAGTTTATCTTATGCTATAACTTGAAACCTGTAAAATAGGCTTCACTTATAAATCTAACTAATCAATCCTATGAATAACTCCGTTATTTAGATAAATAATAATAACAAATGTTCGGATTGTTTATTTTTTCTTTAACAAAATTTATTAGCGAAAGCTTTATAAATAACAGGAAACTTCCAATAGAGAAAAACACAAGGTATAAACAGGGAGGAAAAGATATGCCAGAAAAAGAAGTAAACCCAGACGAAAACGTAATATATGTTGGAAACAAACCACCAATGAGCTATGTTCTTGCTGTAGTAACCCAGTTCAATGGTGGATCTGACGAAGTGATAATAAAAGCACGCGGACGTGCAATAAGCCGTGCAGTAGACACAGCTGAAATCACAAGAAACCGCTTTGTACAAGAAGCAAAAGTAAAAGAAATCACTATCGGCACAGAAAGCATCACAAACGAAGAAGGTAGAAGCTCCAACGTATCGTCTATAGAAATATCTTTGACTACAAAGAAATAAAAACATACTAGAAAAAACATATCTAAGCAATTACCATATGGGGAATGTTCTCAATTTGGAAAGATATGGTAGTTGTGACTTTTTCTATTTTTATATATAAAGTAAAATATTTTCCTTTGAATTTAAAGGGTGTTTTTTGCTCTTAAAATGGGAAATAATTTAAACCCGCCAACATATTCACCATGCCGGTTGAAAGGGATGGTAAATTATATTATTATAACTGGTGGGGTTATTTCTGGTCTTGGTAAAGGAATAACTACTGCTTCGATTGGAAAAATTCTCCAACTTCATGGATACGATGTTACAGCAATAAAGATAGATCCTTACATGAACTTTGATGCAGGGACCTTAAGACCTACAGAACATGGAGAAGTATGGGTTACAGAAGACGGTGGAGAAATAGATCAAGATTTAGGACATTATGAAAGATTTTTAGATATAAATATTCTAAAACACCAAAACATCACAACAGGACAAGTATATAGTGCAGTTATAGAAAAAGAAAGAAAGGGAAAATATTTAGGTAAAACCGTTCAACCAATTCCCCATGTCACTGATGAAATTAAAAGAAGGATAAGACGACCTGCAGAAGAAAAAAACTATGAATTTGTACTTGTGGAAATTGGTGGAACAGTTGGAGACTACGAAAACGTATTATTTTTAGAAGCAGTAAGACAAATGAAGCTCGAAGGAGATTCGGTTTTATTTGTTCATGTTACATATGTACCTGTTTTAGATGCTTTAGGAGAAGCGAAAACAAAGCCAACCCAACACTCTGTAAAACTTCTTCGTGAGATAGGTATTCAACCTGATTTTATAGTAACACGTACAGAAGATCCTTTGGATGATGTAAGACGCGAGAAAATTGCTCTTTTTTGTAATATACATGAGGAAGATGTGATATCCGACTCAGATGTAGATAACGTATATGCTGTAACTTTACTGTTTGAAAAGCAAGACTTTTGTCAAAAGATTCTTAAAAAACTTAGATTGAGAAAAGAACATAATGATCTTGAAGGTTGGGAAAAGTTTATTAAAAAAATTAGCCGACTTAAAAAATCAGTAAAAATTGGAATTGTAGGAAAATACTTTGATATTGGAACAAGCCAACTTAGTGACTCTTATGTAAGTGTAATTGAAGCAGTGAAACATGCAGCATGGAATAACAGTTTAAAACCAGAAATTCACTGGATTGACTCGAAAGAATTTGAGAAAAATCCAAAGAAGTTGAAAAATCTTGACAAATTAGATGGTATCATCGTTCCGGGTGGTTTTGGTAAATCAGGAATAGATGGAAAAATCAAAACAATACGTTATGCAAGAGAAAATAAAATTCCATATCTTGGTTTATGTCTTGGTATGCAACTTGCGGTTGTTGAATACGCAAGAAATGTTTGTAAGATCGATGATGCAAATACAGTAGAAGTTGATAAAAAGGCAAAGCACCCTGTAATTGATTTTATACCAGAGCAAGTTGAAATAATTCAAGAGTCTAGATATGGTGCCACAATGAGGCTTGGTGCTTGGCCTGCAAATCTAAAAAAAGGAACAATAATACACAATTTGTATGGTAAAAATAAGGTTTCTGAAAGGCATAGACATCGTTATGAAGTTAACCCAAAATATGTCAAAAAACTAGAAAAGTGTGGTATAATATTTTCTGGAAGAAGCCCAGATGGAGTTCTTATGGAATTTATGGAACTTTCTAGTCATCCTTATTTTGTTGGAACACAAGCACATCCAGAATTTAAATCAAGGCCTTTGTCTCCAGCGCCTTTGTTTGATGGTTTGATAAAGGCAGCAAAAAAGAGGATTTAAGGCAAAAAGCGTAAATATATGAGGAAAAATTTATATATATAGTCTTATTTTTTTATCTTGGTAAAAGAGTTGAAAGGATGAGAAAAAACAAGTGCTTTTTGTTAGTTTTAGTATTTTTAATGTTAGTATCATTACCAGCAATATCTTCAATTAAAATTAGTGACAACAATGAAATTGACTTTTCAATAAATGTCGAAAAAAAGGCGTTAGGGTGGCATATAACCGTTACATTGGTAAACGAAGGGGACAACTGGCTCTATGTAGAAAAGAACGGTTACGGAGACATTGGTTGTGTTATATATGATGAAGGAGACAATGAAATATGGTGGACATATGACCCGGATAATGGAGGAGATTGGCAAATTGGACCTGGTGCAACTTATGAAAGTTTTACAATATGGACTGGAACACATATGGATAGAACAAAAGTTCCGAAAGGATCGTATAAAATAGTTGGAAAGGCAGGTTATTTTGAAAATAATGAGTATGTGCCTTTAGAAACAGAAGACCATTCTGTGCAAGTCGAAAAGGCAAAAACAAAATTTTTTCTTTATAATAACTTTTTATTTAGACTAACCAGTTTACTTGAAAAGTTCAATCAATATTCTACTTATTTTTGATATAATTATCTATTGCTCTTGCAGCTTTTTTCCCAGCACCCATAGCTAATATTACTGTTGCAGCGCCGGTAGCAATATCTCCACCTGCAAAGACACCTGGAACAGTTGTTTGTCCATCTTCATCAACTTTTAAATTTCCCCATCTTTCAGTTTCAAGATCCTTAAAAGATTGAGGAACAAGAGGATTTGGGCTTTGACCAATTGCGACAAGTGCTGTATCGATTTCAATTGTAAACTCTGAATCTTTAATTGGAATAGGTCTTCTTCTTCCTGAATCATCAGGCTCACCAAGTTCCATTTTGATGCATTTAACGGCCTTTATTTTTCCATTTTCATCTCCAATAAATTCAACAGGATTTGTAAGAAGTTTGAATATTACTCCTTCTTCTTTTGCATGGTGTATTTCTTCGATTCTAGCAGGCATTTCCTTTTCTGTCCTACGATAAATTATATATGACTTTTTTGCACCCATCCTAAGAGAGGTTCTTGCACAATCCATTGCTACATTCCCGGCTCCAAATGTTGCTGCAATTCCACCAACGTTACAAGGCGTACAGTGATGTGGGAAATCATAGGCCTTCATCATGTTTATCCTTGTTAAAAATTCATTTGCAGAATAAACCCCATCAAGGCTTTCACCAGGGATATTAAGCCATCTTGGAAGGCCTGCACCAGTTCCAATAAAAACAGCGTCAAAATCTTCAAGAAGTTCTTGCACTGTTATTGTTTTACCAACTACAACATCATAATTAATCTCTACACCAAGTTTTTTTATGTAATCAACTTCGGCGTGAACAATTGCTTTTGGAAGGCGGAATTCAGGGATTCCATACATAAGAACTCCACCAGGTGCGTGTAATGCTTCATAAACAACGACTTCATGGCCCATTTTTGCAAGATCTCCTGCACAAGTAAGTCCTGCAGGACCAGCACCTACAACAACTACTTTTTTACCAGATGCTTTTGCTTTCTTTGGTATTTTCATTCCTTTTTCACGTTCATAATCTGCTAAGAATCTCTCAAGTCGACCTATTGCAACAGGCTCACCAATTTTTAAAAGAGTGCATTCGCCCTCGCATTGATTTTCATAAGGACAAACTCGACCGCAAACAGCTGGAAGACTTGTTTTTGATTTTAAAACTTCAACTGCCTTATCAATATTCCCAGCAGCAAGTTCCTTAATAAAATCAGGAATGTCAACTTCAACAGGGCAACCTTTTGTACAAGGTCTATTTTTACATTGAATGCATCTTTTTGCTTCTTCAATTGCAGTCTCTGCAGAGTAGCCAAAAGGGACTTCATCAAAATTCTTTATACGTTTTTTGGGGTCTTGTTCTGGCATCTTGTGTTTTTCTTTTTTCACAGCCATTCACTATTCAACTCCCTCTAACATTTTACAGGCCTTTTCTTCCTCTCTTAAGAATCTACGATTACGAAGCATTAAGTTATCAAAATCAACCTTATGCCCATCAAACTCTGGACCATCAACACATGCAAATTTAATTTCTCCACCAACAGTCACGCGACACCCACCACACATTCCGGTTCCATCAACCATTATCGGATTTAAACTGACCATTGTTTTAATGTCATACTTTCTAGTAACATCTGCAACAACCTTCATCATAATAACTGGGCCTATTGACCAAACAATGTTGATTTTTTTACCACCATCAATAATATTTTGAAGGACATTACTTACAAAACCTTTTGTGCCTTTTGAACCATCATCTGTACAAATATGAAGTTCGTCGCTAAATTCTTCTATTTCTTTTTCAAGCATCAAAAGTTTTTCATTTCTAGCGCCTAGAATGCTTATAACATAATTACCTGCTTTTTTGAGTTCTCTTACTATTGGATAAAGTGGCGCTATACCTACTCCACCACCAATACATACAACTGTACCATATTTTTCAATTTCAGATGCAACTCCAAGGGGCCCTGCAAAATTTAGAAGTTTATCGCCTACTTTCATTTTTCCAAGTTGTTTGGTTGTCTTTCCTACTTCCATGAAAATAACAGTTATTGTCCCTTCTTTTCTATCATAGTCCGCAATCGTAAGAGGTATCCTTTCACCTTTTTCATCAATACGTAAAATAATGAACTGCCCTGCAAGAGCTTTTTTAGCAACAAAAGGTGCTTCAATTTTCATAAGTTTAACAGTGTTAGATAAAACTTGTTTTTCTAATATTTCATACATCTAAAACCAACCTGTTTTGTTTTAACCGTTGGACGGCAATCATTGTTTATATAAAAATATTTTGTATAAAGTAAAATCATCCTGGTTTTGTAATCAAAGCTTTTCCATTTTTCCCATCTAATTTAGCTGTTAGTGGCTTTGAAAGACGGGCGTGTTTAACATAGTTTAGTTTGCTTTTTGTTTTTTGTCTTTTAAGCCAGTTCCAATCAATCATACTATCTTTTTGTTTGAGTGTTATATTTATATAACCTATTCCTCTAGAAGTAATATTTTGAAAGAAATGTGTCCCTTGTGTAGGTTTAATGTTAAAATTTTCTAATTGTGTCTCAACCATGATTTTTACATTCGAAATATTATTCCAAGCAACAGGTATCCCAAGCCAGGGATCTTGTGTTCCCCAACGCCCAGGGCCAATTAAAATATAAGGTTTACCTGCCAAGGTTCTATTTATCTTTCCTACTTCTGCTGCAATTTCAACTGTTTTTGAGGAATCAAAGTCGTCAGGTGAAACATATACTATGTCTTTAATTGAATTAATAACCCCATTTCCTAGAACCTGATTGGAATGCAAGAAAACATTTTCTTTTATTATGTCTTTGTCATCCCATGTTACATTTGCCTGCTCTTGAGAAATTACTAATGGTCTAATTTGTATAATTGCAAATATTGGTTGTTTTTTTCCTTCAGCATCAAAATTAACAGCAAATTCTATTTCGACAGGAATACCCATACTTTTTTCTCCTGCCTTAAGAACATCTTTTAAAATCGATGCAAGTGGAAAAACATCATATTTTAGAATACCTGCAAATGTTATTAGATGAGGGCCCTCTTTTGAAAAATTATCTCTTATCATCCCATCTTCTCTATCATAAGTACTGGAGATGTAATCAAGTGTGCCATCATCTACAATTTCTAATATGTTAATTTTTTCTAATGTTTCAACTTCTTTTTCTGAAAGTTTTTTTGGTTGTTTTTTTGTGTTAAGAATATATAATTCTTGCTGAGTGTTTTGAAGAACCATCGCAGGTGTAGATAAATCAGGAATTACCTCAGGATGATATGGAGAAAATCTTAATACTTTTTCACCACCTACTACAGAAAAACCAAGTCCGACTGCAGCACTAACTATACCTTCTTCTCTTTTTTGGTAAGAAACAGGATAATAGTTATATGACTGGGCTACTCCTGAAAATGTCGGATAAAATCGTCCATTGTGATCATCCCCGATCAACTCCTGTATGATAACCGCCATCTTTTCTTCTTCTATTTTAGCAGAGGTTGCTTCAATGTATGATTTTGCATCTTTGTAAAAAACTGATGCATAAATTAATTTTATAGCCTGATATAATTGCTCTAATCTTATTTTTTTATCTTTATGGCTATTTGGAATCATATATGTTGAATACATACCAGCAAATGGGTGGTTCTGTGAATCTTCTAAAAGACTAGATGATCGAACAGCCAATGGTCTTTTAAAGTGTTCTAAAACAACTGATAGTTTGTTTTTTAAATCATCTGATAGGTTTCCTTTTAGAAATTTCTCTGCGATTTTTTTATCAGGTGTTTTTTTATTGTTATTTACAAAATTATGAAGTTTATTTTCTAAAATAAACTTATCAAATTCATCCGTACCAATTGCAACAGTACTTGGAATCAATATTTTAACATCAGGATATTTTTTATCAAAGTTATACCGGGATATCATTGTCCTAATGAAAGCTATGCCTCTTCCTTTGCCGCCAAGTGAATCCCCGCCTATTTTTGTATAGGATGAATCAAATTCAAACTTTTGTTGAGAAAAATCAGTCATTACTCCTAACTGTTTTTCTCTTCTTGACTCATTAAAAACCTTTACTAGATATTTTCTATTCTCCTCGAGTGTTTTAAAATCTGAAACTTTCTGCGGTCGCAGCTTCATTGCAAGTTTGAATTCTCCTCTTGCCATCAGCCAATTAGAAAAATCATTTCTATTTGCATGGAATCTTATTGACTCAAGAGGTATTTTATGCAGTGCCTTTTCAAATTCAATTATGTTTGATGCTCGTGTTATTTCCTTTGTTAACTTATGGTGATTTATGTCCTTTTCTCCTTTTTTATGGGATTTTGGTAGTAAAAAAATAAAATCTCCAAATCCAAGATGATTAATTAAAAAATGGTTGAAATCCTGCATTAAAGTTGGTGAATTCTTATGGATGAAAAAAGCACCTAACTGCTCTGCTCTTTTTCTATTTTTTGGATCTGTTGATTGTAACATTGTTGGAACATAAGGATGATTTTTTTTTACATGATGTATAAAATCATGACCGGCTTTAGAATTGAGTTTTCCGTCTTTTGGGAACTTGACGTCGGAGATAACACCGAGAACATAATATTTATATTTGTTATAGAGTTCAATTCCTTCTTCATAATTTTTGGCAAGAAGTATTTTTGGTCTTGCTCTTCTTCTTAAAAGCCTCTGCATTTCATTTAAATCATCTGAAATGGACCGTTGTGTTTGTTGTACTATTTCACTATATAGTACAGGGATTAACATCGAGTAGTCTCGAATTGAGTCTTCTACTACAATTATTACCTGGACATTACCATTAACCGTATCATATTTAACATTGATTTTATCTTCAACATATTTTACAATCGCCATGAAAAGACTTGTATCCCCATACCAAAAGAATGCTTTGTCAATTCCTTGCTCAGAAACATGTTCTTGGCAGACGTGCAAATCAGCCGTATCTGTTGCCAAAACGATAACAGGCAATTCTGGGCATTCTTTTTTTATCTTTTTTCCAAATTCAAAAGGATCCATACCAATGTTTTTAGACATTGTTATTACAAGGTCGTACTTGTTGTTTTTTACTTTAGATAATGCCTGTTTACCTGATGTTACTTGGGTAACTCTTGGAGGGGAACTGAGAAGTAGGTGCCGATATTCTTCTATTACCAATTCAGATATAAGACCTTCTTCCTCAACAATGAATGCATCATACATGCTTGATACAAGAAGGATTTCTCTAACCTTAAAAGGCATAAGAGTGTGAAATGCCTGAAGTGCTTGATCAGGCGCTTCATCTGTTTCTTGAATTTTTGAAATATCTAGGCAATTATCTTCTTCTATCATTTCTAAGATTTGAATGGTTAACCCTGATAAGAATTTTTGGACTTAAAAAAAGAAAAAAGGTTAGGACCTGATTTAAACAAGTCCTTGGTCAAGCATTGAGTCTGCTACTTTTACAAAACCTGCGATGTTTGCACCATCAACATAGTTTACGTAGTTTCCTTCCTTACCGTACTTGACACAGTTATTATGGATGTTTATCATTATGTTATGAAGCTTTTGATCGACCTCTTCTCTGCTCCATCCCATTCTTAAACTGTTTTGTGACATTTCAAGTGCGCTTGTTGCTACACCACCTGCGTTTGCTGCTTTTCCAGGCCCATAAAGTATCTTTGCTTTCTGATAAACTTCAATTGCCTCAGGTGTTGAAGGCATATTTGCTCCTTCACTAACGCAGAAACATCCGTTGTCAACTAGTTTTTTTGCATCATCTTTTTCAATTTCGTTTTGCGTCGCAGATGGGAAAGCCATATCGCATTTTATGCGCCATGGGCGTTTTCCTGCTTCATAGGTTACACCATATTTTTCTGCGTATTCTTTGATTCTGCCGCGTTTTACGTTTTTTAGTTCCATGATATATGCTAGTTTTTTAGTATCAATTCCATCTGAATCATATATCATACCAGATGAATCAGAAAGTGTTACAGGTTTTGCCCCAAGCTCTATCAATTTTTCAACGGTATATTGTGCAACATTACCCGATCCTGATACTGTACAAATTTTTCCTTTGTATGAATCTTTTTTGGTTTTTAGCATCTCTTGTGCAAAATACACACAACCATATCCTGTTGCTTCAGGTCTGATTAAGCTTCCACCCCAATTTAGTGCTTTACCAGTTAGAATTCCAGTGAACTCATTTCGAATTCTTTTGTATTGACCAAATAAATAACCAATCTCTCGGCCACCTACCCCGATGTCCCCTGCTGGTACATCAGTATCTGGCCCAATGTGTCTTGAAAGTTCTGTCATAAAGCTTTGGCAGAATTTCATAACTTCTGCATCTGATTTTCCTTTGGGATCAAAGTTTGAGCCCCCTTTTCCTCCACCAATTGGTAGTGTAGTTAAGCTGTTTTTAAATACTTGCTCAAAAGCAAGAAATTTTAAAATACTTAAGTTTACGCTTGGATGAAATCTAAGACCTCCCTTGTATGGACCTATTGCACTGTTCATCTCAATTCTATAACCCTTATTAATATGATATTCTCCAGAGTCGTCTATCCATGGGACTCTAAACATAATAATTCTTTCTGGTTCGGCTATTCTTTCAAGTATTTTTGCCTTCTTATATTTTGGATTTTTTTGTATATAAGGCATAATACTCTCTGCTACTTCTTGAACCGCTTGGTGAAATTCTTTCTCACCAGGGTTTCTTGTCATTATATCTTCCATAAATGCTTCTACATTTTTATCCATAAGATTCCTCCAAATATACTCTGGTTGGTGGTCACCGTATTATTAGTTCCTATTAAAACTTTGTTGTCAATTATCCGCCTTTTTAATCTGGAAAAACAAAAAATATTTGATTAAATATATTTTTAAAAAATAGATTAGTTTTTAATAATCAAAGTTGCATTCAGGTTATGTTATTTTAACTATCCTTTTTGAGGGGGAAGTTTTGATGGAGATTAAGAAATTAACTAAGACAAGTGTTTTAAATATTGTTGAAAAGGAAAAAGTGTATTTTGTACGATTACAATTTATTGATATTCTCGGGATGCCAAAGAATATTGTTATACCTGCAAATAGGGTTGAAGAGGCTTTAGATAAAGGGATTCCATTCGATGGTTCATCAATTGCAGGTTATGCAACAATAGAAGAATCTGATAAGATTGCAAAGCCAGATCCAACAAGCTTTTTAATTTTACCAGAAAGCATTGAAAAAAGAAAAACAGCAAAATTGAATTGTGACATTTATGAACCAAACGGCAGACGATTTGCAGGTGATACAAAATATATACTTGAAAAAATTGTAGAAAAAGCAAGTAAAATGGGGTATATTTACAATACTGGCCCAGAATGTGAGTTTTTTTTATTCAAAAAAGAAGACGATACATATTCTCTTACACCAAATGATGCTGCAGGTTATTTTGATCTATCTCATCGTGATTTAGCCGAAGGAGTTAGGGCAGATATATCACTTGCACTCGGTGAAATGGGTATTGATGCGTATACTTCGCATCATGAAGTAACAGATGGACAACATGAGATTAACTTTCGCTATTCAGATGCCGTTACAACTGCTGATCGTGTAATAACCTTAAAATATGTCACAAAAGTAATTGCAAGAAAACATAATTTGCATGCAAGCTTTATGCCTAAGCCATTATATGGAAAAGCAGGCAGTGGCATGCATACCCATTTAAGTTTATTTACAAAAAACGGTAAAAATATTTTCTATGACAAAAATGATAGTAACTATCTGAGTAAGAGTGCCCGCTATTTTATCGGTGGTTTACTTCAGTATATTAAAGAATTAACAGCCGTTCTCAACCCAACTGTCAATAGTTACAAACGCCTAGTCCCAGGTTATGAAGCCCCAACATATATCTCATGGGCAAACCGTAATCGTAGTGCATTAATTCGTATTCCAACAGGCCGTAAAGAAGGTACAAGATGCGAATTACGAAGCCCTGATCTATCAGGAAACCCCTATCTCCAATTTGCAGTGATGCTTGCAGCAGGGCTCAAAGGATTGGAAGAAAAAATAGTACCACCTCCCCCTGTTGAAAAAAATATTTATGTTCTCTCTGAAAAAGAAAGAGAAAAATACAACATTCACCACATCCCTGAAAGCCTTGGCCATGCTATCTCACTCATGGAAGAAAGCGATCTACTAAAAGAAGTGCTAGGTGAACATGTGTTTAACAACTTTTTACATGTAAAACGTAGTGAATGGGAAAAATATAGGACACAAGTCACCCAATGGGAAATTGATAAATATTTACCTGTACTATAATTAAAGAGATTCGTGTAATTTTTTATCATTAATAGTTTTCCATGTTAAGTAAATCTTATAAATCATCTTTTTATATCAGTTTTCGAGGAGAAAAATATGGGTTTTGCAATACAAGTTGTAAGTAACACCCCTCTTGTCGGAGAAGACAAGGCAGAGATTGTTGCAAAAAAATTTTTTGAACAAATTGGCTATTTATCAAAGGGCTCTGATCCAGATATTCCTTACCGTCTCTTCACAGATTTTTTTCTTAAACATCCAACTAAAGCATGGTATGTTGAAGAGATCGCATCTGAATTAAAAACATCAAAACCCACAGTGTATAGACATTTGAATAAACTTAAAGGGCTGGATGTCTTAGAAGAAGTTCAGGCTTTTGATGAAACATCTCAACAAAATAAAAAATCATATCGTCTACGTTATGGTAATCTTGAAAAAGCATGGAATTTCGTAGAAGCACATCTTAAGGTTGCAATAGAAAACTATGGCAAGACGGTAGAACATTTGCAAAAATTACTTGAAGATGAAAATAAAGGGTGAAATTCATGAAAAATGAAAATAAAATGGAATTAACAGAAGGATCTGAATATAAGATTACTTCACTTGGCACAAAAGATAATTTAATTGAAACAGAAGGTGTGTTTCAGGGTTTTATCTCGGTTGGATTAGACGGCACAGGATTATTGATGGAGTTAGGCGAAAAACACGGAGATATGAAAGGAAAAACAAGAATAGTCCCTCTACATGCTATCCTATTAATAGACGTCTTAAGTGCAAAAGAAAATCACGATCAAGAGGATGATAAAGGCATGTCCCACTATGTTGGGTAAAAATCCCAATAATTTTTTTTATTTAAATATATAATTCATTAATTATTTATATTAGGTTGTTTTTCTATATTATTTGGAAAAAGATGGCCAAAAGTGAAGATTTCATAATTAGTATAGAAGATATTTCAAAAAAATATGATGAGTATGGTGTTGTAGTTAACGCACTTAAGAATCTATCGCTTAATATCTCTCGAGGGGAATTTGTTTCAATAATTGGTCCATCAGGTTGTGGAAAATCAACTTTACTTCACTGTATGGGTTTATTGGATCGCCCTACATCAGGCAAAGTTTTAATTGAAGGAAGAGATACTTCTAGAATAAGTGGAAGAGAAATTGCTCTTTTTAGGGGAGAAAAACTAGGTTTTGTATTTCAAAACTATAACCTCATACCTCGTCTTACTGTAATGGAAAATGTGATCTTACCCGGTCTAATAATGAAAAAAAATCCATCAGATTTAGAAAAAAAAGCAGAAACTTTGCTAAGAGAGGTAGGAATTCTTCATCGGGCAGACCACAAGGGAATCCATTTATCAGGTGGAGAACAGCAAAGAGTTGCAATAGCCCGCTCTTTGATAAACGATCCTGTTCTTTTACTTGCAGATGAGCCAACAGGTGCACTTGATTCAGATAGTAGCTCAGAAATTATGAAAATTCTTCTTAAATTAAATAAAAACCGAGGTGTAACAAGCGTCTTTGTATCACATGATATTGATATTGCAAGTTTTGGTAGTAGAACTATTGCATTAAAAGATGGTGAAGTTGCAGGTGACACAGGCAATGGAAAATGTGATTTTAAACAAGTTGTGAAAAGCTTCAGAAATAACTACAAAGGAGGATAATGTCATCGGTATCAGTAGAAAGCTAGCTATTGGGGAATTAAAAGATCATAAGAGGATTTATGCGATTATTATATTAGTTATAGCTCTCACTATGACTTCCTTTATGCTAGAAAATGCGTATCTTAACTATATGATGCAAGTAGTAGATGACACAACAAAACTTGTTACTGCTGATGCATTAATTGTTGATCCAAGTAGCAATCTTAGGGACTTGTATGGCACAGAACCAGAGCTTGAGAATGCAGGACAAATCGCAAGAGAGATAGAAAATAGATTGCAAGGTTACCAAGCAAGTGTGAGAGTTACTGCACAGGGCACATATGGTTTGGGTACTGAAGGAGAGGCAGTTGATGGTTGTACTATACAGGGCATAGACCCTATAAAAGACGATAAAATATCAGGTATTGGTAGTAAAATTGTTGAAGGGCGATACTTTAGAGAGGATGATTCTATCCTTCGAGGCCACACGCCGTTATATATAGAAATTGAAGGTCCTGGTGATCTCCCAAATTTTGTATATGGAACTGGAGAAAAATTACTAAAAGATGAAGAGCCGTATCCAATTATTGTCGGTGCAACAGCGTCTAAAATGCATCCTTCTGTACAAGTTGGAAAGACTTTTTCTTTAACTTTAAGTGTTTCAGGAAAGGAATCAAGTTACGCAACAGTTAATGTAAAAGTAATCGGCCTTTATGAAAGTGGGACGCCCACTCTTGATGCTCTTATGTGGTTCATGCATGCTGATTCACTACGTGAAATTAAACGCTATGGAGAAGTAGATGGCAAGGATTGGCGTATACCTGGAATTGGCACATTCAAAGGATATAATCCAATTACTGTTGATAGAGATAGAGGAGATGTTGTGATAATAAAATCACCTGAACCGTTGCATCAGCTAAGCCCTGTAAGCCATGCACAAGAGGTAAGTGAAAAAGCCAAGGGCCTTTTCCCATATTTAGATGTATATAATTGGCATGATTTCTTAGTATACATTGCAGGCAGTATGCAAGATGTTGTAACTATCATGTTATGGGGTAGTATAGCTGTAACATTATTTTTATGCAGCGCTGCAATAAAATATGTGATGGATTCAATTATTATGAGAAAAACTCGTGAAATAGGTAGCTTAAAAGCTTTTGGCGCCCGTGATAGGACTGTATTTAAAATATTTTTATACCAGGGTCTCATAATTGGTATTGTTGCAGGAATTCTTGGTATTATATTTTCGCTAGTTGTTATGAACTTTGTTAATTGGTATGGTTTAAGTGTAGAGTTTATTGCAGGAACCCAACTTCAAATAGGTTTTATAGTAAATTGGCTCACGCTTCTTGTTGCACTATTATTACCTGTATTATTAAGTGTTCTTGCAGCAGCAATACCTGCAAAAAAGGCAAGCATGCTTTCTCCTGTAGAGGCGCTAAGGAAGGGAGAATTGTCACTATAAATCACTTTCTTTTGTTGTTTTTTTATTTTTGACATTTTTACAAGTTAAGTTTTTATATGATTATTGCCAAACGTTAACACGAAACATATTAACAAGAAGAGGAGAAATAGAAAAAATGATAAAAAACCTCTTAATTACGAAGCTCAAGATGCCAACAAAAAAAAAGAAAGCAAATAGGTTCATAGAACTAGATTTTCTGAGGGGTTTTGCTATAACACATATGATTTTTTTACATTTCTTATGGGATTTGGACTATTATGATATATTTCCATTAAATACATTCATACAAAATACAAATGTACTCGTTCAAGTGACTTTTTTTACTTTAGTAGGTGTATGTCTTGCAATAACCTTTAACAGAAAAACAAAAAATCCAAAAAAACTTTATATGCATCTAATGAAAAGAGGGGGATGGATTTTTGTTCTGGGTATGATAATAACAGCTGTAACGTTAATGTTTATGCCTGAAAGACCGATAATATTTGGAGTTTTACATTGTATAGGATTATGTATTATACTAAGCATTCCTTTTTTAAAGTTAAATCATTGGAATTATCCTATCGCGTTAACTATGATGGTGATAGGGATTGTTATTGGGTCTCTCGATATACAAAATCCTTCTTTGTTTCATATAATAGTGGGGCTACATCCTACAAATTTTTGGACGTACACCATTGATTATTTCCCGATTTTTCCATGGCTCGGGGTTTGTTTGTTTGGTGTTTCTATTGGAAATATTTTATATAAAGATAATAAAAGAATGTTTTATCTTCCTGATTTGTCAAAATATCTACCAGTAAAAATACTCTCATGGCTTGGCAGACATTCGCTTAAAATATATCTATTCCATCAACCTGCAATAGCCGGCGCTTTAATTTTATACACAATAGTTTAAAAGACTAGTTTTTTAAAAAATAGTAAAACTTTATTTAGTCAATATTATATTCAACTTTGGGGGAGTTTGGTGGACCAATAATTCTGGTTAAAGGATGGGTCTTCCATTTCCGATTCCTCGATGTTTACTGTGTTTGGAGCGCGAGGGGGACCAAATACAATCTACATCATATAAAAATACGAAACAAAAAACAGGCGCCTTATTCCCCCATAATATCTGTCCTGTCTTTCATCTTTTATAAAAAATAAAAACTAAATAAGCCGTGTTTGGCCTCTTACTTTATAATTGGAAAGTTTCTCAAAAAATTCATCTTCTTTTAGAATTTTCATTATTTCCTCTTCAGAAGAAGATACTTTGATATCTCGTGTGCGACCGTAGCGTCCTTTTGAAATTACCCTAGCAGTTATTATACCAAGCATATCAAGTTCACTTATAAGATCTGCAACACGACGTTGAGTTAAGGAATCTGATCTTGTCTTTTTTGAAAGATTTTTGTATATTTCATATACCTCACCTGTGGTAATCGCGCCAGTGCTTCCCACGTTTTTGTTATGCTTGTTTTGTAATAAGATTGCTAGAAGTATAAGTTTAGATTGCGTTGGTAGTGTGCGTACAACCTCAATAATTCTATCAATTTCAATTTTGTTTTGCGCAAGTCTTACATGTTTTTTTGTTATGCGAACAGCCTTTTCACGCTCGGCAAGTTCAGCGCTCATGCGTAAGAGGTCTAAAGCTCTTCTTGCATCCCCATGTTCCTGCGCAGCTAAAGCCGAACATAAAGGTACAACATCTTCGTCAATCGAATTTGGCTTTAGTGCAATTTCAATCCGTTGGTACAAAATATCACGTAGTTCAGATGCGTCGTATGGTGGAAAAATCATATTTTCTTCTCCAAGGCTTGATTTCACACGAGGATCTAAAAATTCAGTGAATTTTAAGTCATTAGATAAACCTACAATACTCACTTTTGAGTTTTTAAGATCGCTATTGATTCTAGAAAGATTATACAAAGCTTCGTCACCTTTAAGCTTATCAACTTCATCGAGAATTATTACTGTCACGCCGCCTGTCTTTTCAATCATTTGTTTAAGTTTCGCAAAAACTTCATCTGTTGGCCATCCGGTAAACGGAATGCGTTCTGACCATTCATCAATAAAATGATTTGCAATGTTTTGAAGTAACCTATATTGTGTATCGACAACTTCACAATTTATATAAATGAAATGTACCTTCTTCCCTGTCTCTTCGCCTTTTTTTATAAGTTCTCTTCCAATAAATTTTGTTACTGCTGTTTTTCCAGTACCTGTTTTTCCATAAATAAAAACATTTGATGGTGTTTCATCACGAAGAGCAGGCACCAACACAGATGCCATGTTGTTAATTTCATCTTCTCTATGGGGCAGTACTTCGGGCATATATGTGGGTCTCATTGCTTCTCGATTTATAAAGAGTCCTTTTACCCTCAAAAGATTACCGAAAATGTCGCTATCAATTGTATTTTTTGGCGTTTAATATACCTCCCCACAGTTAAATTAGGACCATTGTAATCAGCAACTATGTATTAATAATTTTTGAAAAAAGTTTAGACTGTCTTATCTTTAGTTAGCATCTTTTCTAGTTTTTAGGAGAGGCCTTTATTTCCACTGGAGATGCTGCAAAATTTGTGATTTTTATGTTTAAATTTTTTTAATTTTATATTTTTAAAAATACAAATATTCAAATACTATAAAAAATATACATATGCAAGAATACTTACGTCTTTTTAAATCAACTTTCAAAACTTGTACATAAAAATATTTTCCAAGCGAAATAGAGGGGTCCGTCTTAACTTATTTTTTCTTTAAAATAGAAAACAAAAATACAAATAAAAAATAGGAAAAATAAAGAGCTTTTTATTTACCACCAATAATTATTACATCTTTTACTGACTTAATGGTATCAAATGGAAAAACAAGATGTCCTTTGTTGTCTTGGTGGTAAAGACGAGGATCTACATCATCTGATGGTTCTACCAAAAGACCCAACAGTTTCCCTGTTTTTGTGTCGACTGTAGAGTTTCTCATAATGCCTAAATAAAGCCCTTCCTCGCTCATTACTGTTTTTCCCCTAAGCGCGTCCTCAGTTATCTTCATATATTTTTTTCCTCCTTTTTTTATTTAATAAGTTAATATTACATATATTGAATGTCTTTTTCTCTTTTATCTTTTTTGGCAAGCCCACTACCAAGCTTCTCTGATACTTTTTTATAAAACTTATCAATATCTGGAGTAATTGTCGCTCTTATGGTTTCCATTGCCTTATCAAAATGTTCCTTTTTAACATATTTTGCCTTCTCATCTTCTCTTATCGCAAGCATAGCTGCTTCTCTGCATAAAGACTCAATATCTGCGCCAGAATAGTTTTCTGTGATATCTGCAAGAATTGGTAAATCTACATCTTTATAAAGAGGCATATCTTTTGTATGAATTTTAATTATCTCAAGTCTAGCATCTTTATCTGGGGTTTCTATTAACACAAGCCTATCAAAACGACCAGGGCGCAAGAGACTTGGATCTATTATATCAGGTCTATTTGTAGCACCAATAACTACGACACCTTCCATACTTTCAAGCCCATCTATGCTTGTTAGTAATTGGTTTACTACACTGTCTGTAACATGGCTTCCTGTGTCTGTTCCACGCATTGGTGCTATGCTATCAAGCTCATCTAAAAACACTATAGTTGGTGCTACTTGCCTTGCTTTTTTGAAAAGCTCACGAACTGCTTTTTCACTCTCGCCAACCCACTTACTCATAACTTCAGGGCCTTTAATTGATATGAAGTTCGCACTAGATTCATGAGCAACTGCTTTTGCAAGAAGTGTTTTACCGGTCCCTGGTGGGCCGTATAAGAGGACACCCCGCGGGGGATTGATACCCATTCTTTCAAAAACCTCTGGTTTTGTGAGAGGCCATTCTACTGCTTCTTTTAATTGTTGCTTTGCAGAGTTAAGCCCACCAATATCATCCCATGAAACTTTTGGCACTTCAATCAAAAATTCTCTCATTGCAGACGGTTCTATCCCACGATGGGCGCTCTTAAAATCATCCATCGTTACTTCCATCTTTTCGAGAACTGTAGTTGGTATAGGTTTTTCTAAATCTATTTCAGGTAAATGTCTTCTTAATGCATTCATTGCTGATTCTCTCGCAAGAGCTGCTAAATCTGCACCGACATAACCATATGTAATGTCAGAAAGCTCATCAAGATTAGCATCTTTGCTAAGAGGCATCCCTCTTGTATGAATTTGTAATATTTCTTTGCGACCGTCTCTATCAGGCGCATCTATTCTTATCTCTCTATCAAATCGCCCAGGCCTCCTAAGTGCAGGATCTAGTATGTCTGGCAGGTTTGTTGCGCCTATAACAATAAGTTTCCCTCTTCCCTTCAAACCATCCATTAATGTAAGCATTTGAGAGACAACACGACGCTCCACTTCTCCATGCACCTCACCTCTCTTTGGTGCAATTGCATCTATTTCATCGATGAAAACAATGGAAGGGGCGTTCTTTTCTGCTTCTTCAAATATTTTTCTAAGGTTTTCTTCGCTTTGTCCATAGAATTTACTCATAACTTCTGGTCCATTTATAGTATAAAAATTGGCCCCTGATTCGTTTGCAACGGCTTTAGCAATAAGAGTTTTTCCAGTTCCAGGCGGGCCGTGTAATAAAACCCCTTTAGGGGGATCAATACCTAAACGATCAAAAAGCTCAGGGTGTTTTAATGGCAGCTCTATCATCTCTCTAACCTTTGAAATTTCTTCATGAAGGCCACCAATATCCTCATAGCTTACAATGGGGCCCTCTTCTTCAGATGTTTTTGCTGCCTCTTCTTTGACATTAATTACTGTATCTTCGTTTATTGAGACAATACCTATAGGATTTGTGCTAAGTATCACAAAAGGAAGAGAACTTCCAAATAGAGCAATACCTGGAATTATTACATTATCTCCCTTTGTAAGGGGTCTTTTTAAAAGCCCTTTCTTTATTAGATTATCAATTCCACTTCCGAATTGGATCTGTTGTCCTTTTGAAATTAAGGGTGCAAGAATCACGTTTTTTGCTTCTTTTACATCTGCCCTTCTTATTTTTACTCTATCCCCAAGACCAAGTCCACAGTTTTTCCTTGTTAGATTATCAATTCTGATTGTTCCTTTCCCTTCATCTGTCGGGTGTGCTCTCCAAACAACAGCAGTTGTTTTTTTAGTACCTTCTATCTCAATAACATCACCTATTGAAAGATCCAGAACCATTCTTGTTTGGTGGTCCATTCTTGCTCTACCATATCCTACATCTTGTTGAAAAGCCTCTGAAATTTTCAATTCTATCTCTTTTTCTGTCATTTACCTGCCACCTGAGAAAGTTAGATGATTTATCAGTTAATAAAGAGGTCATTATTATATTTTTTCCGAAAAGAGGAAAAAATTAGCAATCTAAAAGTAAAAACGGCATATTTATAACATCAATCTTATATAATAATTTCTCGAATTTAAAAACATGAACTTGAAATATTATTCGGTACTATTTTCAATACTTGGCATCTCTTTTTTATATATTCTAACCTCTTTTTGTAGACCCGTCTATGTGGATTTATCAGAAATATCTAATTATGAAGGGAAACAAGTAGTTACTAAAGGAAGAATAATTGAAATCTCTGAAACACAATACGGCAATCAAATAATTACAATTGAATATAATAATTCTACAGCAAAAGTATTTTCTGAAGAAAAAATCAATATCGAATATGGAGACATAATAGAAACTAAAGGCAAGATAGAAAAGTATAATGATATCTTTGAAATTGTTGTAGAAAATAAAGAAAACATACACATATTAGAAAGATGGGATAACATTACCTTGCCTATTTGGCAACTTTCACTTGAACCTAATAGATATTTAGGAACAAATGTTAAAGTAAAAGGATACATAGATGATATTTACAACTCTTTTTTCCATCTTAAAGATTTAGATACAGAGCATACAATTCTTGTTTCACATTCTACAAAAAACGCCTTTTATTTACAATCCGGAAAAGAAGTTATTGTAAAGGGGCTTTTTACTTATGAAGAACAAAACCTTAGGTATATAATTAAACTATATGATGATAAACATGGAGTATCTTTGAGGGGATGATTTTGTTTGATTTATTTTTGGTTTTATTTTTTTGCCTTCTTGGAGTTCTTACAGGTATTCTTACAGGACTCATCCCAGGCCTTCATGTTAATAACATTGCATTGATTTTATTATCTCTTTCATCTGGCTTTGTATCTTCTTTTGCTTTTTTGTTAGAATATGGCTTTTCATCTGATTTTATATTTGTCTTAATAGGTATATACATACTTAGTTGTAGTCTTGCTCATACTTTTCTTGATTGCATTCCTTCCACTTTTTTAGGTGCACCCGATCCAGATACTGCACTATCTGTTCTGCCTGCACATTCTTTGTTTGTTGAAGGAAGAGGATATGAGGCAGTTGCTTATTCTGCAATGGGAAGTTTTGGTGCAATTGTTTTTTGTTTTTGTCTTTTAATACCTGTGCGTTTTATAATAGGCGAGCCTGTGTTTTTTTATGATGTACTTAAAAAAATTATGTTTTTTGTTTTACTTGCAATAACTGTTCTTATGATCTGTACCGAGAAAGGAAAAATTGAAGTTAAAAATAAAAAAGGGGTTTATTCAAGTGTTTTAGGTATGTTTTTTGCTTTTTTTGTCTTTGTTATATCTGGTTTTTTTGGAATGATAATTTTCGGAGTGCCCGTATCTTCACCAATAGGCACTGAGTCGCCTGTTCTTTTTCCCGCTCTTGCTGGTTTGTTTGGGGTGTCAACCCTTTTGAATTCGCTTATGACAAAACCCTTTATTCCAAAGCAAAAAATTGAGGATGTAAAACTTAGTAAAGATATGAAAAAATCATCTATTTTATCTATTATAACTGGTAGTTTGGGTGGTATTTTGGTATCAATAATTCCAGGTATTACAAGCGCAACTGGAACAGTACTTGCATTGAACACCCGTGGGGAATCATCCAAAAGGCAAACAATTGTCACGCTAAGTGCAGTAAATACTGCATGTGCTTTTTTTGTTGTGGTAATGATGTTTGTAATTCTTCGTGCACGCAGTGGTGCGGCGCTTGCTGTAATGGATCTTATTACTATTGAAGAATGGTCTGGACTTTTTATACCTCTTAATATTGTTTATTTTCTGATCGCTCTTGTTTTTTCTGGAACGCTTTCTTATTTATTTACGCTTTTTTGCGGTAAGATCTTTGCAAAAAAGTTTGCAAGAGTTAATTATGTTTTACTTGTAAAAATCACTATTTTATTTGCAATTATTCTTGTTTTTTTGTTTACCGGCTTACTTGGTTTGTTTGTCTTACTTGTTGCAACTGTTATTGGTCTTTTACCTGTTTTTTGGGGTGTTAGACGAAGCCATTGTATGGGCGTGCTTTTACTACCTATACTTTTATATTTCATATAAAATATAGCTAATTAATATATAAAAATAGAAAAATTTAAATATTATTATGCCTTTTTTATTTGCGATGTGATGGATATGAAAAAGAAGATAATATTAGTTGCTTTTATGTCGATGCTACTGTTGAACGGCGTTTTTGTTAGTGCTGAAACCAATGAAGATTATAAACAAAAAACCACAAGTAACAGTGGCACCGCTGAGATATCTAGTTGGATATTTGCAATACATATAACAGCAGATGGATATACTAGTAGGATCGATGACACTAATGATTATGTCATAGTAACACACGATCTCAAGAATCTTGAACCTTTTTCAAAAAAATTAAAGTTTACCTTACCTGGTCCAGCAGCTAAAACATATCGTACAGATGAAGTAAATCTCTTTAGATATACTGGTTCTGTTACAGTAAGTGTGGTACTAGATGGAAATGAAGTAAAGAAAGAGATGGGAACATTATTTCATGGAATTTACTTTGGATTTGCAGGATAATCACTTAGCGCAAAAACAGTAAAAACTAGAAATTATTTATTATTCTCTTACTTATTTCTTTATATAATACATCAGAAATATTTTTATAATTTTTAGTAACTAATAAAGCTGCAATTTCCTTTGTAATATTTTTTTCTTCTTCTATTTTTTTGATTTTTTCGCATATTTCTTCTCTGCTTTCTTTTGTCTCTTTTGAAATTTTATCAATAATTTCATCTAAAACAGATGGCTCTTTAGCGTTTCCCTCTTTATTTTTTTCAAATAGTTTTCCTATTGGAACATAACCTATTGGAACATTTATTTTTGATATATCAAATAAAGGACTAATTTTCCCGTCAATTTTTTCTAATAACTTATGTTCAATAGCTTTTTTAACAAACTCTTTGGCATCATCTGGTGTGAACCAATTCAGCTCCATTGATAAAGTCAAATAAATCTCTGAAAAAGAAAGCTCTTTTTTTCCGCTTCTATTAAAGACAAAAGCAATTATTAACTCTGCTTGCGAAGCCATTTATTTAAACTCCTTATATTTACTAAAATCCACAAGTAATCCTTTAACCTCGTGTTTTTCCCAATATGATGTGTTATCTGGGTTTTTTTCATAAATATAAAGATTACTAAAAATCTGTTTTAAATCTGTTTGATATTTAAAATTGCCTTCTATTCCTTCTCTTGTTTTATAGGTTATATAGCCATCTACTTCTCCAATAGAAACAGGGGTCTGAATATCGTCTTCTTTTCCTTCTATATTTAGAAAGATCTTATTTTCAGATATGTCTTTAATTTCTTTGATATCAAATTTTTTAAAAAGTTTTTTTCTAATGACCGCTGCTTTAGCACCAGACATAAAAGAATCTACAACATCACCTAGGTTTTTTGGTGCAAAATCAACCCACAATTCATAATATTTTGATAGTTTTTGATAAGTGCACAAATTTGGTTTATTACTTTCAATTCCATCATAATCAAGTATAAAAATTGGTTTTTCTCCATCAATATTTTTACTTTTCTCAATTATATTGGCTATTTGGTGATCTAGAATCTTTTTGCCTCTCATTTTAATTAAGGGAATTATTTCCATTGTATATTACAAAAAATATTTTGTTAATAAACTTTTTTAAAGAAAAATAAAAAGAGAAGAAGATTTTAGCTAATTACCTTCTCATTGTCTTTTTCCAATCTTTTCTCTACTTCGGCGATATTAAGCTTTGTTTTTAAGACAGTATCTGGATTTAAAGAAATACTATCAATTCCACACTCTACAAGAAACTCTGCAAACTCTGGAAAATCACTTGGTGCTTGTCCACATATTCCAACCTTTCTTCTTGGTTCGTGTGCATGTGCTGTTTCTATTACTTGTTTGACAAGTCGCTTTACTGCATCTTGTCTTTCATCAAATATGTGAGCTACCAATTCTGAGTCACGGTCAAGACCAAGAGTCAATTGTGTAAGATCGTTACTTCCTATACTAAAACCATCAAAAATATCAGAGAACTGATCTGCTACAATAACATTTGAAGGTACTTCACACATTACATATACTTCTAGATTGTTTTCCCCTCTTTTAAGACCGAATTCTTCCATTGTTTGTATGACTTTTCTACCTTCTTCAGGTGTTCTACAAAATGGAATCATTGGTTTTATGTTTGTAAGGCCCATTTCATCTCTTGCTTTTTTAAGAGCTTTACATTCAAGGCCGTAGGCTGGTTTGTATTTTTCATCATAATATCTGCTTGCTCCTCGCCATCCAATCATTGGGTTGTGTTCCTCCGGTTCATATAAAAAGCCGCCTACAAGGTTTGCGTATTCATTTGTTTTAAAGTCACTCATGCGAACTATTACATCATTTGGATAAAAAGCTGCTGCAATTTTTGCAATACCTCTTGCCAGATTATCTATGAAAAATTCTACCTTGTTGTCATATCCTTTGCTTTTCTCATCTATGGTTTTTATTAACTCAGCAATCTTAGGATCTTCAGATGCTTTCTGTTTTAAATCCTCATATTCGAGAAGAGCCAATGGATGTATGCCAATATGTGAGTTTATTATGAACTCCTCACGTGCAAGCCCAACACCATCGTTTGGAATTTGCCCCTGTTGGAATGCTTTTTCTGGTATTGCTGCATTCATCATAATTTGAGTTTTTGTCTCAGGGATATTGTCTAACTCTACTTCGTTAACTTTGAATTTTAAAAGACCTTCATATATTCTGCCGACACCTTCTGAGCAATCTATTGTTACTTTGTCTCCTGATTTTATCTTTTCTGTGCCGTTTCCTGTTCCTATTACACACGGAATTCCAAGTTCTCTTGATATTATCGCCGCATGGCATGTCCTCCCTCCGCTGTTTGTTACTATTGCACCTGCAATTTTCATTATTGGTTCCCAATCCGGGTCGGTCATATCCGTTACAAGAACTTGTCCTTTTTTGAATTCATGTATATTTTCAGTACTCTCTATAACATTTACTTCCCCTTGTCCTATTTTGCTTCCAACTGCTTCTCCTTCGACTAGAATACTTCCTTTTTCTTCAAGAATATATGTCTCCATCTTTGCTTTGTCTTTTTGTGAATGAACTGTTTCAGGTCTTGCTTGTACGATAAAAAGCTCTCCAGTGTTCCCATCTTTTGCCCATTCTATATCCATAGGCTTTTGATAATGATCTTCAATTATTGTAGTCCATTCAGCAAGCTTAAGTATTTCATCATCATTTATTACAAACTTATTCTTGTCCTCTTCTGTAACTTCTTCCTGCTTTGTTCCTTTATCTGAATAAATCATTCTTTTTTCTTTACTTCCAAGTTTTTTTTCTAAGACTGGACGGAAACCTTTCTTTAGTGTTGGTTTGAAAACATAAAATTGATCTGGATTTACTGTCCCCTGGACAACATTTTCACCAAGACCATATGCACCAGTTATATATGCTGCATTTCTAAATCCGCTTTCTGTATCTATACTAAACATTACACCTGAGCTTGCAAGATCTGATCTGACCATTTTTTGTACACCGACTGATAAGTACACACTGAAGTGATCAAATCCTTTATCAACTCGATAAGATATCGCTCTATTTGTAAAAAGCGATGCAAAACAATCTCGAACCTTTTCAAGTAGTTCTTCCTCTCCTCTAACATTTAGATATGTCTCTTGTTGACCAGCAAAACTTGCATCTGGAAGGTCTTCTGCTGTTGCGCTACTTCTTACAGCAACATCTACGTTTTCTCCATATCTTTCTTCCATTTCTTTGTATCTTTTTCTAATGTCTTCTTCAAGTTCTGGTGGAAGAGGTGTATTTTTTATCAAATTTCTTATTTTTTCCCCTCTTACTGCTATGTTTTTTACATCATGAGTGTCTAAATCTGATAGAATTTCCTTTATTTTTTTGTCTATTCCTTCTTTTTCAACCATATACTTATATGCATATGCTGTTACTGCAAAACCAGATGGAACATTAACTCCTTTTTCATTAAGTAATCTTATCATTTCACCAAGCGATGCATTTTTACCACCAACTGATGGCACATCATCTATACCTAACTCTTCAAACCATATGCTAAATTTTTCGATCATTTTTCATTTCCTCCATGAGGTTAATTAAAGTCCGGTAACAACTTATTATATATAAATCCTTTTAACTTATAATATAAAGAAAAAACGAGTTTTTATATAGGGGAGAAACCACAGATATTATTCTTCCAAGAATACTGCTGCAGCAATAACTGTCGTCCAAAGCCCATCTTTGTCGCCTCTTCCCGTTTGAGCGACATTTTGAGTTCTTACAAACAGCCCACTCATTTTATATTCCTGTTTTCTTTCATCCCATGCCTTGTCGGGATCAAAATCAAGCCCCAATGTAGTTGCAAGCATTGTAGCGGCTAAATCCTCTGCATGATCACCTACTATTTGTGCCTTTTTACCAAAACTATGACTTTCAGAAATATAACCATATGAGTTTTTTTCTTTGGGAACTGCTACGCCTATTGATGCACCTATTAACCTATTAGGCTCATTTGTTTTGTTTCTAGACATTACACAATATGTAATTTCACCTGGATTTAATAGTTCGATTCCTTTCTCTCTTGTAATGATTTTGCAATTAGGGGGAACAATACTAGATACATTTACAAGATTACATTTTTCAATCCCTGCGTTTCTTAAAGCAAGCTCAAAAGATTGTAATTCATGTTTATGTTTTCCTATGCCTTTTGTGAAAAAAACCTTTTTTGGAACCATATTTTCAAAAGCATCATTTTTTGATTTATAAAACTGTCTATTCACTATCTGAATCTTCTTCTATCTCTTCCCCTTTTGATTCAGACTGCATCTTGAGTAGATCACGCATCTGTTTTTGGATATCTACTTGTTCTTTTTGAAAAGCAACCTGCTCTTGTTGGTAAGTTGTTATGACGCTCCCTTGCACTCTCTCTTCTACTAGCTTTTTAATTTCTTTGTAGGGATACACGCCATGTAACTCATAATAACTTCTCGCTCTTGGAGTTTGAACTTCTTTCCCTCCACCAAATATACCAAGTAAACCGCTACCTTTCTTTCCACTTATAGATACTCCACCTGCCGCAAAAGAAGTATCTGCACCCAATCCAAATCCTGATTGAGATATTGGTATTATTGTTCCAAAAGAAAAGATTTGTCCTAAAATTCCTTGTTTTGCGTTAATATCAGAGATTTTATCATATCTTAAAGTTCTTTCTTGCTTTGTTACAACTCCGCCTTTAAAAACTATCCTTTGATTTGAAATAATATACTTGTGAGATTGACGATACCACTCAACCAATAAAAAACCTATAATTGACATTGCAACTGAATAAAATGGAATGAATATCTTTGCATCATTAAGCCAACCTCCCTGCCAATACATCAATCCAATTCCACCTAAAACAACAGCTAAATAAAAGAAAAATATACGCCATCTAATTGCAGTTATAGATGCAATGATGCTAGCTACTAATAAAACAAGACTCCATGCAAGAATTACAAGCCAATACTGATTAAATAAATCTTTATACTCTGAAAAATTGACAATCCATCCAAAAACTATGCCCCAAACCATGAGAAAGATTGCAATAGATTGGTACCTCATAAATGATAGTGGATGTGGGGAAAGTACTTTTTCAAGTTTTTCATCTTTTAATAATTCGTCATCGTTCATCTTTTCCCTCCTTAGATTTTTTATCACGTCGTTTTATACTTAGCTTGGATTTAAATGTATCGCCCTTTTTAAGTATAAACAATGTCATTAAAAAAGTTGAAAGTATCATAACCAATAGAGATACAGCATTTGCATAATCTACCGGAACGTAATAAAATAGAAGTCTCATCAAAAGATAAGAAAAAGGTAAAAAAACATACGGAAGAAATCTTTTTTTCCCTTCAATAGAGTCTGTTGCTTTTATTAAAAAAATAATTAGATGAGCTATAACTATTGCGACAATTGATATAATCGATAAAAACCCAAAAATTGAGAACAATATCGTATACCAACTTTGGTCAAATATTAGAGAAATATAAAAAAAGTTATAGGATAAAAGTAACAAAATCAATAGATACAATGGCTTATGTGTTATAAGTTGCCAAACATTGTTCAAATCATATATTAAGTCCACTCGATCAATTTTTTTTTCGCCAATATAACTAGGTCTTATCCCCATTCCAAGGAAGATTAAAAGCAATAAAAACCCAAAATGCCCAGGATGAAGCAGATCAATATTAACTAAGAAAATGAAAAATTTTTGTGAAAATAAATGTAAATTTGCGCCAAAAGAAATCAACTGACCTGCAAAAGTATATTCTAAGTTTATAATTTCAATTGGTACTTTTATCTGAAATAAACCAGGTATCAGTAAAAACAGACATATTAATAGTAAAAAAGCAGGGATAAAAAAAGGACCAATAAACAAAAAGGCATTTGATATCCATTCAAAAATACCTTTTTTTTCTTTTTTAGGTGCAACTTTACCATAATTGACACTTATATACACATCTGAAATTCCACTTTTTGTAACGGTATAGCCAAGTGCATGGCAAATTGTTTGAAATAATATCCCAAGAAAGTTGGTAAATCTACAAAGAGGTTCGTGCTTAGATCTTATCCTGTCTAAAAAATATTTTTGGCTTTCTATGAGTAGTAATTTTATAAACCAAAATAGTAACACACCAAGAATCGCTGCTAAAGGTGCAAAAATTATAATATCTAAACTTGATCCTTCCATCTCTAATCATATGTAGCAAATACATCATATTAAATTTTTGTCTTTATAAAAAACAATTTAAACTACTAAGATTTCAGTTTCATTTCCTTTATAATCATAACCTTTCCAAGACTTATAATTATATGGTGCAGCGACTATTACATGAATTTTACCATGCTTGCGAAAAAGTTCTAAATCTGCTTTTGATGGATTTGAAGAAGGGCCTGGGTGGCTATGAACTGTTCCAATAATAGAAAAATCTACTGGTTTCATATGTAGTTTAAATATCGCATGCGATTCACCAGAAACAGTACCGGGCAACACAACAAGCTCTGTTATGGTATCTTTAAATTCGTCATCCACACGCAAAAGCCCACCAAACTCATACGGATGACTATCTTTTGCGCATTCAAAAAGTAAATCAAGGCAACTACGTCTAATTTTCCATCTCTTCTCTTTTGATATATCTCTTTTATTATTTCTCAAAAAAAACATATTTTTATCGCACCAATTTCAATCTAACCATCTGATAAAAACTCTCTCCAAAACGAATGAACCTTGCTTTTTTTTCAGATCCCGTGATAATTATTTTACTATCTGGTGTAATAGGTTGAGGGGATTCCCCATCTGTAACAATATAGCTCTTTTTGCTTTTATACAAAAGTTTTACACCAACTTTTTTTTCTAAAGGAACAACCCACGGTCGTGCAGATAATTTAAAAGGAGCAATGGGTGTGATTACCATTGCATTTACGCCTGGATCAAGTATTGGTCCACCGGCGCTTAGAGAGTAACTAGTACTTCCAGTAGCCGTTGCTATTATTACTCCATCTGCACCAAAAGTTTCAAGTAATTCATCTTCGACAAATATTTGTAAATACATAATTTTTGCAATTCTTGCCGTTTGAACAGTTACTTCATTTGCAGCATCAGGAAGTCTTTTTCCATCAACTAAAACCTTTAATTTCGCTCTTTCTTCAATATTGTACTTGCCATCTATAACCTGTTGAATCCCTTCTTTTGCATATTTTGATTCTACTTCACACAAAAAACCCATACCACCTGAATTTATGGCAAAAATAGGCTTATCTATTTTTTCAAGGGCGCGCAGAACGGTCCCATCTCCTCCAATTGTTACAACAATATCTGAGCTTTTATTTATGTTTTCAAGAGAATGGCCCTTTAAAGATAGATTCTTTGCAATTTTTGAATCAACAAAAACATCACCATTTTTAGATAAAAAACTATAAACTTCTTCTGCAACAGAGCACGCTTTCTTAACATGATAATTACAAACTAGTCCCCATTTCATTCTTTTTTAATCTCCTTGAGCTTCTTTCGATATTTAAGAAGCGGAAGCAATCTCATCATAAGAGTTGGATGTTTTTTAGCAATTTCCTTTACGAGACCATATGTACTTATTTCATCAAACTTCACATCTTTTAAAGAGGAGGCAATTGTGTTAAATGTCTTGTCATCTATATCAAGTAATATTTCTTTTAAAATATAGTTCCTTTTAATTTTTTGTCCAAAAGCTTCTTTCCATTTTTCTTCATATTTGCTGAGAAATTCTTTACTAAACTCTTTTCTTTTTACTGCTTCGGCAATTGTTTCACCTGCAATTTTTCCTCCTTCAAGGCAAAGTGTAAGTCCACCGCCTGTTATAGGATCAACATGCCTTGCTGCATCACCAACTAAAATGATGTTATCTCTTACTGTTTCCTCAGCAGGATTTGATACAGGTACTGCTCCTGCAAGAAAACGAATGGGGTTTCCTTTTCTTAACCTCGAATCGTTTTCAATGAACTTATCAAGCAGCTCTTTTGCCATTCCGCTTTCAGATAGGCTCGCAAGTATACCAATTCCTACATTTGCAATTCCCTTTCCTTTAGGAAATACCCAGACATATCCACCTGGGGCTATTTCTTTACCTAGATAAAATTCACAATATGCATCTTTTACATCAATATTTTCTAATGTGTACTGGCAACATGTTTCCAAATCTTTTGGATTAAGTCTTGTATTAATTCCTGCCCATTGGGCAACTTTAGAATCAACTCCATCTGCTGCTACGACAATATCACATTGTATTTCTAGTTCTTCATCAAAAGACTCAGCCTTAACTCCTTTTATTTTTCCTCCTTCTTTAATAATCTCTATCGCTTTTGTATTCAACCTATACTCTGCACCTGCTTTTATAGCAAGACGCGCTAATTCTTGATCAAAGATATCGCGATAGATTACATAACCTGTTTCATTTCCAGCTTGTTCGGCTGCGATAGTTACACAAGTTTTATCTGGAGAATAAATACGAGCTCCATCCATTTTTCCAGCTATCCAACGGGTTCCTTCAATCATATTCCACTCATCGATTTTTCTACTAATTCCTTCGCCACAGAGTACAGGAACACCTATTTCTTGCCTTCTTTCTATAACTAATACTTTTGCTCCGCCTTCAGCTGCAAACCTAGCAGTTACACTTCCAGCAGGACCACTTCCTACTATTAATACATCGTATTTCATTATGCATCACCACTTATTGCACCGATTGGGCATGTCCTTATACAAATAGCACAGCTTATACATTTTTTAGAGTCAACATGTGCTTTATTTCCAATCCACGAAATTGCATCTTGTGGGCATACAGATATACATCCACAGCATGCTAGACATTTTTTCCTATCGACCTTTGCTTTAGGCTTTCCCATAACTTTCACCACGTTTTATTCCAGATGCTATTAGATGAGCCATACGAATCGGCTCAGGAACAACACCCCTTATTGTTGATATCTTTATTATTTCTTTTGCTTCTTCAAGATTTAGTCCCACAAATTTGATATAAATAGGATTGTGCTTTGTTTTTATTTCATGCATCTTTCCTTTTTTTATCAGGTCTAGTCTATCTTCCCAGTCAGAAAAATGTTTTTTAAGAGCATCTTCTATTTTTTTAATATCTGGTTCGTCCCTTGTAAATGTTATAATAGGCAACCCTGTTTTTATAAATATTTTTTCAATATCGACAACATTAAAACCTCCAAGAGTAACTCCATCTAAAAGCATTGATTTTAACTGCCTTCTGTGTCTTGTATTTTTTATCATATCGGTACATATTTGAGTTGCATCTTTTCCATCTATTTTTACCTGTCTTTTTAGCACCCCTTCAAGATATACTCCTCCTCTTAATATTGTACCTATAACTGTTACATATTTATCCCTAAACGTAAAAGGGGAATCATCTATACCTAGCAATCTAATTTCACTTTTCATTTCCTTTATTATTTTTAAAATAAAACAATCTAATAAACTTTCACTTTTGTATTAAATGAATTTTTTTTGATAATCTTAATATATAGAAGTTTGTTTCTTTGGTTTAAGGAGGAAAGATATATTATGAAAAAATATTTGATTTTTTTAGGAGCAATTATGCTGTTAGTTTTTTCAGCAAATGTTGTTAACGCAGAAGGATCAGTTGATGACGGAGCTGATGATGTATTTCACCATTATGTATCAGCTGGAACTGGTGGATGGGAAGGAAGCGCCACAAGGACAAATATAGATATTAAAGAAGTGTCATATGCTGTTGATGGGGCTCAACTTACATTGACACTAAAAGTATATGGAAACATTCAAAATTCGGAGAATATATATTATTGGGTAAGCTACAATAGTACAGATGCATACTATTGGTTTTCCTGGCACGACTCAAATGGAACCGGTCTTGCAATGTCAACCGATGTAGGTGGCGGGTTATTTGATTATAATCCAACTATTACTGCCTCAGGAGACACTATCGAAGGAGTATTTAATGTACTTGGTGACACCTCAAATCAGGTATTGTATGGCTATGCTCATGAATATAGCGAATATGGCGATACAACAAAAGAATGGTGGGCAGATTATGCTCCCGGTAGCTATTTTCCCTTTATAGGATTAGTTAATGAGGATGGCACTCCAATATCTGGAGGAGATACGCCGCCATCTGGATCAGGTGGAACTCCTGGTTTTGAATTACTAACTCTTGTTGCGGCAATAACCATTGCAATAATCATTCTAAGAAAAAGAAAATAGTCAAAAAACTTTTTTCTTTTTTTCTTTAACACATTTTTTCTCGTTTTTTATAAAATAGATAACTCTCCAGTTACTTGATCAACTATATTAGATGGTGCGGGGCCAACTCCTAATACTGTTTTAGTACCTGCAGGGATTTCAGTATGTCCTGCATCCTCAATGATATATGCAGCCATTTTGAGTTTTTCTGCTTTTTCTTTAAGTAAAAAAAAATCATCAACACTTTCTGTTTTAACAATTGCTTTTTTACCCCCTTCATTTTGCCATTTGGAAAACCATTTAGGATTATTTTTTTTAGTAGAAATAGCGCAAGCAACAGCAGCATGTGCTACCTGTGCTGCAAGTTTTCCTGATGAGAGTTTTAAATCACTGCGAGTAACTATAACCATTTTATACTCAAAATCTGGCATTTTATTCCTCATCGATGTTATCAGATATCTCTTTAAAACATTCCTCTCGCCATTTTTCTCCCATTTTTTCAGCGTTGCTATTGTTAACAAGTCCTTTTACCATTAGGGTTTTACCATCTTCTTCAATGTGTTTTAATGGAACTCCAAGATATTTTTTTCCATTCTTTATAATTAATACATCTTCATCTACTGCAACGCTTTCTCCAACTGTCCTTCCGATACCATCTAAAACAAATCTACATAATAAATTATTTTCATCTTCTATATTTTCATTTGTTTCATCATTTTTCTTTTTATTTGAAAAAATCCAGAAAATCGAGTTAATTATATAACTTTTATCACTGATAATCATTGACCTTGCCTCAGGATGTGAATCTACGATTCTATTATAAATCTTTGTAATTATACCGAGTTTGAAATGACCGTAAGTGAATACGACACAATTGTTGTTGGCGGAGGACCAATAGGTAGCTATATAGCAAAAAATATTGCTAAAGAAAAGCATAGTGTTGCACTTTTTGAAAAAGACACTTTATATAAAAAACCATTAAGTTGTGCAGGTCTTGTTTCATCTCGCGTATTTGATTTTACTGGTGACTCATCAAAGGAGGCTATCCAAAACAAAATCAAAGGAGCAAATATACATTCTCCCTCAGATATAGTTTTAAAAATAGGTGGAGATAGAATACATGCATTAGTGATTGATAGGCGTTTTTTTGATGAAAAACTAATGGTTTCTGCAAAAAAAGAAGGAGTTGATATCCATCTAGGATATAGGGTTACATCAACAACTAGAAATAAAAAACAAGTTGAAATAAAAACTTCAAAAAATATTAATGTAAAATCCTCTCTCATAATTGGTGCCGATGGTCCTTTTTCAAAAATAAGAAACGAATTTATCAATTACGATCCAAAAGAATATCTTTTAGGGATTGGTGCCGAAGTAACAAATGTTGATCTCGATCCAGATTTTGTTGAGATATTTGTTGGAAATAATATCGCTCCTGGGTTTTTTGCATGGATTATACCAACAAATAAGAAAGGCACAACAGCACGGGTCGGCTTATGCACAATTCAAAATATGGCAATTTCGCCTAAAGCCTATTTTAAAAAATTATTTTTAAACGAACCATCAAAAAATTTTTTAAAAGATGCTGAAATAAAAGAAAATATTGGAGGCGTTATACCACTAGGTTTTCTAAAAAAGACATATGATGATAATATCATGGTCGTTGGTGATGCTGCAGCACAAGTAAAACCCACTTCAGGTGGAGGAATATTCCCTGGTCTTGCTTGTGCAAAACACTGCGTTTCAACTGCATTAGAATGTATAAAAAGGAACGATTTTTCTCAAAAAAATTTAAAAGAATATCATAAAAAATGGACAAAAGAAATAGGTAATGAGCTTAACCGTGGTATGAAATTTAGAGGAATATACAAAACCCTTTCTGATGATACAATTGATAAATACATTAAAAAATTCAACAATCAAAAAATCATCGAAGCCATTAACGAATATGGAGATATTGACTTTCCTTCAAAACTCGTAAAACCTTTATTTAAAAAAGCACCTTCTTTGATTAGGCTTTTTCCAAGTATCTTAAAAGATTGATCTATTTTGATCCAGGTGGAGGTGGTACATAATAGTCTTCACCTTCATATCCATTGTATTCTTCTTCTTTTTCTTTACGTGAAGGTTTTATTTTTTTGTATTTTCTTTTTCGCCTTATTAAAAACAGCACTATTATCAAAATTATAACAATCACAAAGCTTATAATACAAGGTATAAACAAACCTATCAAGAACAAGTATGATGGAGTAATTTTGTATGAAATGGTAGAACTTAGATATGATTCATCTGCGCTAAATGATATTTCTATGTATTTCTTTCCATCGCTTGTTTTCTTAATTACTGCCCTGTCTAAAGAGTCATTTATTTCAATTCCCATTCCATCAGGGAAAAATATTCTATATTTTACAGATTGGTTTTCTAAGCCTTTGAAAGTATAATTTTGAACAGGTATTTTAAAAGAAGGTGGTAAAAATGAATAACTATATTTTATAGGTAAAATTGAATTTGCATACATCTCCGTTTCTATTGGTGGTTGTTTTTCCATTTTTGAAATATTTGTTGTTTTTTCTGTACTTTCATCAAATAAATCTTTGTTTATTTTCCCGTCTATTTTTAAATTTGGCATAATTTCTGAAAATCTATTTTCAAAAGATTTTTTGATATTACTTAAGAATTGATTGACTTCATCTTCTTTAAAAACGTTTTCTTGTATACACAGCCTTATTGCATCTGAATTAAGATATTCTATATTTATTTTGTCAGGTAGGCTAAACTCAACAGGTAGTCTAGTTACATTAAAGTTCTTTGTTTCTGATAAGCCGATGCCCAAATTTATTTCTGGATTTCCTGTAAAAAATCCTAGTAAATTCAGATCACTTCCCTTAAATTCTATATCTATTACTGAATTTATCTCCTCTTTGTGGTATATAGGGGAATCCTTCGAGTCCATAATCCCTTCAAATTCGATTGTATCGTTCCATATATACTCATTCATTTCATTTAATAATACTTTTTTGTGTAATACTATGGTTATATTATATGGATATCCAATGCTTTCTAAATTATTGCCAAAATTTATATCTTCATCAGAAAGATTTGCAACTCCGCCCGTGTTTATTAAACCATATAATGCCCTTGGTGTTATATCGCATATTTTTAGGTCAACCTCTTCATCTAATACATATCCTATAATTGCTGGGTCAGCATCCATCTTATCAACATCGTAACAATCTACACAAGAAAATGCTGTTTCAGGGTCATAATTAAAAATAAAATCCAACGTTTGATTAAAATCTGAGTTTTCAACTGTGTTTTTTATCTTGTCTTGTATCGGCCTAATTGTCTTTTCATATAATGTATCATTCCAGTCAAACATTTTGTTTTTGATAAATAATCTAATCCCATCAGAAGGCACATATTCTAAATTTGTTATAAAATCAGGTATACATTCATACTTGCTTATATCTATGCTTTCTAAAGATATATTTGTCTTAAGACTGTTTTGTCTTTGTCTTGTATCTAGGATGAAATTTAAGTTAATTTTTTCATTTTTTGAACTGGTTGTAGGTTTTGATTTTTTAATTTTAAGAACCGCCTCTTTTGTAGTTTCCCCCCCATTCCAGTTAAAAACATCCCAGTCAATATTGTCATTATGCACTCTTCCATTTGTAAATACAATATAGTCTATCTCATCTGCAAGATTTATTGTATAGGTATTATTCCATCCCTCTTCTGAATATAAACTAAGTGTGTAATTAACTTGAGCACCCATATCTAATACACCGTTTATCAATTCATAAGAATTTATGGAATCATTTATTCCAAAATAATCGGAGGTTAAATCCACCTGAAAAGAATCATAGAATTTTTCATTTCTATATGATGGTAGTTCAGTCAATGTCAAAACATCAGCATTCTCAAAAGATTCTCTGATTTGTTTTAGTAAGGCAGATCTCAAAGCATATTTGATTGCCCCCATTTTTTCTGTTCCATCGATGTTGTTCTCTATATCTTGATGAGTATAAGTGGTACCACTTGCCTCTAACGTAAACTTTGTTACATATGTTTCCACACTAACACTTAAATTGGTACCGTCATTCATTTCTATTGTAATCTCTGAACTTATTATGTCAGATGTGTTTTCTGCAATTGTTACATTTGATGAAACAATCGCAAATAAAACAATCATCATTAATCCTGTTTTTACAAACTTTTGCATTCTCTGCATTAACATCCACGTCATGTTTTTTGAATAAAACATATTGTCATTATAAAAACTTTCTTACAAATTTTACGAAATAACTAAAAACCTGTTTTCTATTTTTAAAAAGGGTTTTACATGTATATATTATCTGGTACGGCATCTGGATTAATTGCTAAAGATTTATCGAAGAAGTTAAATGTTCCTTTGGCAAATACAACCATAAAACGCTTTCCTGACCAAGAGTTGTACGTAAGAATTATTGATGACGTTGAATCTGAAGATGTAATAATAATACAAACCACCTATCCTGATCAAAATATTATAGAGCTTTTTTTACTACAGAATGCCGCAAAGGAAGCAAAAGCAAAATCCATCACAACAATCATTCCATATTATGGTTATGCTAGACAGGATACAATGTTTAAAAAAGGAGAGGCTGTAAGTGCAAAAGCACTTGCAAAATTAATAAGCGCAAACTCTGATAGAGTTATTACAATTGATCCTCATAAAGAATATATACTTGATTTTTTTGATACAAAGGCATGTAGTTGTAGTGCTGTAGAAAAGATTGCAGAATATCTTAATAAAAAAAATCTTGACATGATTCTAGCACCTGACAAAGGTGCTCTTGATAGAGCAAAAAGAGCATCTAATATAACTAATTGTGATTTTGATTATATGGAAAAAACCCGTATAGATGGTGAAACAGTTGAAATAAAACCAAAAAATCTAGAAGTAGAAAATAAAAACGTGGGAATAATCGATGATATAATTTCAACTGGTGGCACTATGGCTCTATCAATTAAAGAATTAAAAAAACAAGGTGCAAAAAAAGTCTTTGTCTCATGCACTCACGGTCTTTTTGCAGGAGACGCCATAAAAAAACTCAACTCTGCAGGATGTGATGAGATTATATCTACAGATACAATAGAGAACAAATATAGCAAAGTAAAGGCAGCGTCTATCCTACACCGCTTCATTAATTAGTATATCTTTCTTTTGATAAGTTATTTATAAGACTATGGTTTTACCGGTTGTGTTCAACTAAATGGTGAAACAAATGAGAAAAAGAGCTCAGAGAAAAAGTAAGCCTGAAATAAGAAAACCAAAACACATATATGTTAAACAGATTCAACCCGAAATTCAAGAAAAAAAACCAAAGCTCACAAAGAAAGGTTGGATTGCATTATCTTTAATTGGAATCTTTTTTATTGTACTTTTTTACAATTCATTTTTTAATATCGCAAGCGATATTACAGTAAATCCAGATGGAACTGGATTAAATAAATATTATTTATCCGGTCCTGACCCTTATTATAACATGCGTTTAGTAGAAGTTACTTACGAAACAGGGGAATACCCATTTTATGATTATAATGATCCTTTGCTAAACTATCCATTAACTAGGAGCGGTGGCAGAGCACCACTTTTCAATATGATGGCTCTTGGATTCAGTAGGCTTTTAACTCCATTTATGGATGAAGTAGATGCAATTGGAAGATCAATGCAATTTGTACCGGCACTTTTTGGTGCGTTACTCATCTTTCCAGTATACTTTATCGGTAAAACATTATTTAATAAAAAAGCAGGTCTTATCGCTGCTTTTTTTGTAGCTATAATACCTATTCATATAGGATCTGGGCACGGATCTGCATATTCACTATTTGATCACGACTCTTTCAACCTTTTGCTGTTTTTTATAACATTCATGTTTCTTATTTTTAGCATCAAAGAAAAGAACACAAAAAAATCAATTTTGTACGCTCTTTTAGGCGGGGTCCCTCTTGCAGGTCTCAGTATGACATGGGTGGAAGCAGAATTTTTGTATGTTGTTATTGCAGTTTACACAATTGTACAGATGCTTTTTGATATTTTCTTAAGTAAGATAGATATACGCGTTTTCAGAAGCGCATCGATAATATTGTTGACAGGTTTTTTCGTATCTCTTCCTGTTATTATTGCAAAGACTGCTGAATTTCCTTTTAAAACACCTTTCATTTTTACTATGGCTGTTGTTGTTTTTGGGTTAATATCTTACATATTTAAATCAAAAAGAATCCCTTGGACCTTGTCGTTACCTGGGTTATTTGTAGTTGCTGCTGCTCTTTTAGGTGTTTTATATGGAGTCTATACAGGTGCAATTAAAAATAATATCCTTGCAAGTCTTTCTCAAATTGCTAATATTATTTTTGGTACAGGTATTTACGGTAAAAAAGTCTCAATGACTATTGCAGAGGCAAATACTTATCAGATGAGCCATACAGTTATGAGTTTTGGTCCTGCTCTTTATTGGGTTGGTTGGGCTGGGCTTCTTTTGCTCCTTTATTTTTATTACAAAGACAAAATGCGCAGAGATTATTTGTTCATGATAATGCTCTTCATCATTAATTTATGGCTTACAAGCACAGCAGGTCGTTTCATAAATGACCTGGTACCTGTTATTGCTTTACTTGCTGGTGGTGCTATTTGGTTTACAATCAAAAAAATTGATTATTCACAAATGATTAGAAATATAAAAAGTGCTGGAGGAGGATTAAGAGGTATTAGAAAAGGTATGAAATTATTGCATGTTTTTGGCATTCTTTTTATCGCGATAGTTGTTATAGCGCCGAACGTTTTTTTAACTCTTGATGCCGCTGTTCCAAGTAAACCTTATCAAAAAGAGGATGACAGTTGGACTAATTTAAAATGGGAAATATTTGGCGAAAATCACGTTAGTGCTTTTGGTCTTGGAGTTGGAAAAGAAGTATACTGGCTTGATGCTTTTGAATGGCTTAGTGAGCAAGATACTGAAATTCCTGAATCTGTAGATAGACCTGCATTTATTTCATGGTGGGACTACGGTTTTTATGAAGTAGCAACAGGCAAACATCCTACAGTTGCAGATAACTTCCAAGATGGTATACCGCCTGCAGGTAATTTTCATACATCTACTAGTGAAGAAGAGGCAGTTACTGTATGGATAGTAAGACTATTGGAGGGTATTTTAAAGGATAATAATTATACAATACCTGATAGTACAAAAGATGTTTTTAGGAAATATTTAGATGAAAACACCACAGAGAACATAACTAGTTGGATTGAAAACCCAGAAAATTCTCCGTCCTATAGAGAACCTATCTATGAAGAATATCACAAATACTTCAAGGAAGGTATTGATACAAACAATCTTTTTGTAGGGGCTCAATGGTCTGTTAATGCAGTGTATCATGATATGGTTGATTTGTTAGTAAAAAACAATGAAACTTCGTTAACTGATGAGAAAATAACTCAGCTTTATCATGATATTCAAGAGGAAAGTGGCTATAGCATTCGCTATTATGGTGTCGAGGGATATGATAAAGACATTTTCAATATCTTTGCATTTTTATCTGATAAAAGTCTTGTTATGCTGCAGGCCCCTGAAGATCAATTTGTAATAGTTACTTTTGACGGTCAAAAATATCGTGCTGATGGAGAAGTTGAAAAAACATATACAGATGAACCTCTAGAAACTTATTTAGAAATGACCGATGAAGAAAAAGGGTACACTCAAATCACAAAAACATATCAGGTGTATAAAGAGGATTACTTTGACTCAATGTTTTACAAGGCGTATATTGGACCATATGATGTTGATCAAAATACAGGCGAAAAAAAAGTGTGGCAAAATCGTTATATACCTTGTATTAACATGAGACACTTTTATGCAGAGTATATTTCTGATGTAACAAATCCTTCCCTGCAATATCGATACAATGGACATGCTGCAGTTGTGATTTCCAAATACTATGAAGGTGCCGTTATTAACGGATCTGTGTCTTTTAATAACGAGTCAAAGGAGGATCTTTCAGTTGCTGTAATAAAGGATTTAAATTATTATGAGGACTTAACTATCCCTATTGGTCATGATGAAGACACCACTGATTCTGACGGTAATTTTAGTGTTATAGCAGGTGCTGGAAGCTATATACAGATAAGGAAAAACCTAGGCCAAACTGGCTTTGTTGTAAAAAACATTACATTTGATGGGCTTTCTGATTCAGAATACGAACCAATATCTGACGATGATGCAATGCGTAGAACCAATTCAAACTACGAACGAATATTAGACATAACAATTGATCCTGCGATAATAGAAGGTAATGTATTTGATGATATCAACAACGATGAAGTATTTAACAAATCAGTTGACACGCCTTTGAGCGACATAACAGTTAGTCTTCTAGAAATCACAAATATTAATGAGGATAATAGCTTTGACGTAGGTGATAGCTATCAGCTTACAACTGATGAAAATGGATACTACAACAAAACAGACTTGTATCCTGGTATGTACAGAATAATTTTTTATGATGATGAAGGGTATATAGTTGATGTGGTTGACAAATCATTATATGAAGGAAACAACACCCATAATGCTATAAAACGTAAACCAGGTGATATAGAAGGGATAGTATATTATGATGAAAACTTAAATGAAGAATACGACTCTGGTGAAGAACTAGAACAAGCAACGGTTACATTAACTTATAACGATAAAGAGATTAGAAATATAACTGTTGATGCAGATGGCTCATATAAATTTGAAGACCTTACATCTGGCTGGGAATCTGGAGGAAGCAACATCAATGAATATACAATTAAGGCCTTTAAATCACCAGATTATAAATTTGAAGGAAAAGTATTTGCTGAGGAAAACACAACTAAGCAATTCAATATATCTATCGGTTTAGTTCCTGTTACAGTAACTGGTAGGACGCTATATTCAGGAGAGGGAATCGAAGAAGTCTTGATTGAATTTGAAAAAGACGAATCAATCGATTTGAATACCGCGGAATCTGATAGTATCACAACAGATTCAGATGGCTCTTATACAATAGATTTACAACCCGGCTCATATAATGTAACTCTTACAAAAAGTTTGATGCAGGAAACAGAAGAAACGCTAGTTTATGATGCAAATTATACGTTGACATTAGCAAAAGGACAGGGAACAGAATCTAAAGATTTTATACTTGAGAAAAGATCAGTTACTATTTCAGGAAAGGTTACCTACGATGGAAATAACGTTGAGAATGCTACAATTAGCTTTGTTCCAACAAACTTTACTTTAGATCTAAAATCTGCTAGAGTTCTATCAGATAAAGACGGTACATATTCAGTAGAGCTAGATCCTGGTACGGGCGCCCAGGTTGAATACAATATATCTGCTAGTACATCAAATATAACAGGTAATGACTATGAATATTATTGGACCGAACTTATTTCAATCTCAGAAAATGATATACAGGCTGGCGTTACAAAGAATATACTACTAGAAAGAAAAGAAGATTAAAAAAATCTTTTTTTCTTTTTACCAAATTTTTTATTTAATACATCATTAATACAACATAGTTATGTTTAAACTTGACCAAGGAAAGGTAGCAGTAAAATATGCAAGAAATGTAATAGAAGAGTTTGTCAAGAATAGCAAAGTACCTATAAGCAACTTAAAAGGAGTTTTTGAAGAAAGACATGGTGCTTTTGTAACTATTAATTCATATCCTAATCATAATCTTAGAGGATGCATAGGAATTCCTTTGCCTGTAATGCCTTTAAAAGATGCTATTTCAGAAGGAGCCTGCTCTGCAACAAATGATCCACGTTTTCTTCCATTAGAAGAAAATGAATTAGATTCCATTGTTGTGGAAGTTACAATTCTTGGAGTGCCTGAATTAATTATTGTAGATGAGCCAAAAGATTATCTTTCAAAGATAGAACTAGGTCGAGATGGTCTAATTGTAGAGCAGGGTTTTTATAAAGGTTTGTTACTCCCTCAAGTTCCTATTGAACACAAATTGAATAAAGAAGAGTTTTTATCTCATACATGTATGAAAGCAGGTCTTATGGCTGATGCATGGTTTGATGAAAGAACAAAAATATCAAAATTTACAGGACATATTTTTTATGAGACCAAACCAAGAGGGGAGATAAAGGAGAAAAAATTAGATGGATTTCACAGTTGAAGGAAAAATCTTTATTAACGAATCCTTTGAAAAAGCATGCATTGGTATTGAAAATGGAAAGATAAAAGAAATTAAGAAGATCCTAAAAAGTGAAAATCATTTTGATTTTAAAAATAAATTAATTCTTCCTGCTGGTGTTGATATGCATGTACATTTTCGAGATCCTGGTTTTACTTATAAAGAGGATTTTAAATCAGGTTCTCTCTCTGCTTTATGTGGTGGTATTTCTTGTGTTTTTGACATGCCTAATACAAAACCACAAACAACTTCCGTTCAAGCTCTGAATGATAAAATATCTAAATTTAAAAACAAATCTTTTGTTGATTTTGGATTATATTCAAATATAAATGATAATAATATGGACAATATTAAATCTCTAGCTAAAAGATGCAATGGTTTTAAAATTTATCTAGGTAGTTCGACTAATTCTCTTTTACTGAGCAAACAAAATCTTAGAGAAGCTTTAGAAAAAGTCTCAGAAACTGGAAAAGTTGTTTTGTTTCATGCAGAGGATGAAGAAATAATAAAGAAAAATAAAGATGTTGAAAACAATTTAGTCGATTATACAAAAAAAAGATCTTTTGATTGCGAAGTACAATCCATTAAACATATTTTTAATTCATCAAAGAACATAGAAGTTAAAGCGCATATCTGTCATCTTTCTTCTATAGAAGGAGTTGAGCTTATTAAAACTAGGCATAGTAATTTTAGTTGCGGCGTTACTCCTCACCATTCTCTTCTTGATATAGACACCATTCATAGCTCATATAGTTTTTACAAAGTAAACCCACCTATCAGAAGCAGTGATGATCGAAAAGCTGTATTCGATGCTTTAAAGAATGGAACTGTCGATAACCTTGAATCTGATCATGCACCACATACGATAGATGAAAAAGATGTTGATTTTTTTGAAGCCCCACCTGGAATTCCTGGTGTTGAAACTATGTATCCTTTGTTTTTGTATTTAGCAAAAAAAGGTGTGATTTCCTTCAATTGTGTTATTTCTTCGATTTGTAGTAGACCTGCTGAAATTGTTGGAATTTCTAAAGGCCTTCTTAAAAAAGATTTTGATGCTGATTTTATTGTTGTCGATTTGAAAAATATCACTCGTATCAAATCATCAGATTTACATAGTAAATGTGGATGGACTCCCTTTGAAAATTGGCCTGCAATTTTTCCCGAATCTGTTTTTATTCGCGGAGAAAAACTTATAGATGAAAAAGAAATCCAATCAAGCCCTGGCTATGGTAATTTTGTTGGTGAACAATAAATGTTAGAAGAAATACCTGATTGGTTTTGGATATTTTTTACCTCCATGATTCCCTGGTGGGAAGGCCGATACGCTATTGTCATGTCTATGATTCAATTTGGTTGGAATTGGTGGGAGGCTTTACCATTTGTAATTATTGGAAATATGCTACCAATCCCATTTATTTTACTTTTTTTCCATTATATTGAAAAATGGCTTAGAAATTTTAAATTTTGGGCCAGTCTTATGGATTGGTTATTTGCTAAAACCCGAAAACGTGCTGATGCTAAAATTCGTAGATACGAACATTTGGGTTTATTTTTATTTGTGGCGGTGCCTCTTCCTTTTACTGGTGCATGGACTGGCGCTCTTATTGCTTATCTATTTAATTTAAAATTTACTAAATCTCTCGTAACAATTTTTATCGGTGTTATTTGTGCTGCTTCAATTATGATATTATTGACTTTATTCTTTGGCAATTTATTTGGTTTTAAATTTTAAAAAATTGATTAGTGTGATAATAAAATGAACGAGAAGATGAAATTACTTGCAAATGATGTTGTAGATGTCATTTCAAAAAAAGTAAAAGAACTTTCCATTACTGATTTTCATAAGTTTGGTAGTAATGTTGGACTAGGGGCCGATGGAACAGTTACAAAATACATTGATAAAATTGCAGAGGACGTTGCATTAGAAGTAATAAAAAAATCTAAAATTAAAGTTAATATATTAAGCGAAGAAGCTGGTTTTATAGACAATAAATCTGATTATACTTTTGTTTTGGATCCTATAGACGGCACTAGAAATGCATATCGTGGTATACCCTTTTATTCCGTTTCGATTGCTATTGGTAAAAAAAGCATCAAAGACATTGAATATGGTATTGTTAAAAACATTCCAACAGGTGATGTGTATACAGCAGAAAAAAACATAGGATCTTTTTTGAACAACAAAAGAATTGCTGCACCTGATATTCCAGATAAACAAATTCTTTCCTCTCTTACTCTTGGTAAAAACTATGACTCTTTAACAATCAAACTTGCAAAAAAAGAAAAAGTCAGATCTTTTGGTTCTGCATCCATCGAAATGTGCATGGTTGCTAGTGGGGCTCTTGATTTTTATGTAGTTGGAAAAGAATACATTCGGGTTGTTGATATTGCAGCATCAACTTTAATTCTTCGCGAAGCAGGAGGATTTGTTAAAAATATAAGAGGAGAAGAACTTGATATGCTTTTCAATCTTGAAGATAGAAGTAGTGTTGTTGCTGCATGCACTATGGATATTATCAAAGAAATAATTTCATAGATAATGTTTTTATTTTTCAAAGTCTTTAATGTTGTCGATAGTTTTCTTCCAATCTAATACATCTCTACATTTTCCACAGTATCCTTTATTTAGCTCATAGTCAAAATCATTCATTTTTATTCCGCAATATTTACACTTATATTCCTTCTTTTTTATAGTCACTACTTATTCTCCATTTTTACTAATATTTGTTTTATTAATAATTTTTCTTCAAAAATCTATCAAGGTTTTTTGATCGTCATCTGGTAAAATTACTCTTCTTTCAACTTCTTGCCATTCTAATTCATAATCAGTTAACAAATTTTTTATCATATCTGGAATGCGTGGTGCACAAAGAATCCCTCTCACATTTGCTTCGTTAACATCTTTTTTAATGTCATTTACATACATTCTTAATTGATGTACAGCACTTATGCTTGCAAGACTTCTTTTTACTTCTATTATCACAGGTGTATGATTTTTATCATATCCGAACAGATCTATCATACCTGATTTAACGTGCTTCTCTCTTTTACATATGCGAAGTCCTTCTTCTATAATGTCTGGATTTTCTATTATGTTATTTACAACATCTGATTCCATCCCAGACAGTAACAATTTTGCGTTATCTTTTAGACTTGTTATTGTTATAAATTTTATTTTTCTAAAAGTTATTTTCATCTTCTCAGGGGGTTTGTTGTGATGTGTTTTCAGAATAAGCATATCTTTTCTAAGTTTAAATTCAGTTTTACTATCAGAAGGTTGCCAGTTTACCGGTTCTCTTAGTTCTGGTCTATGAACAAGGACTGTCCCATCTTGTTTTACTATAATCATTCTTTCTCCCCAATCAAGAAAAGATTTAGCTCTTCCTCTATAATCAACATTGCAATCACCTGAAATAAGGAGAGTTGTTTTATCTGGTTTTGATGAGTGATATTTTTTTATAAAGTCATAAGCATCTTTGCTTTTAGGGTTGATAATATTTTTTGTCATACTTGCCCCCAATATATACTGCTTTTCACCAGGTCTCCAATAATGATATTAAATATTTTTAAATACTTTGGTTTAATTTCGTGGTTCAATGTCTATCACAAATGATATTATTAAAGAATGTAAAAATAAAACATTACATTTTTCATTACTTGATCCCGAGGATCAAGAGCCAAAAAAAGCAGGAGAACTGGCAAAGATTGCTGAAGAATCAGGTTCTTATGCAATGATGGTAGGAGGGTCAACATTAGTATCAAGCAATCAGGTTGATGAAACTGTAAAAGCAATTAAAAAACAATCTAAACTTCCAGTAATTTTATTTCCTTCTGGTGCAAAATATCTAAGTAGATATGCTGATGCAATCTTTTTCATGAGCCTTTTAAATTCTCGTAATCTTGATTTTGTAATACGTGAACATGTTCAAGGGGCGCCTTTTGTTAAGGATTCGGGGCTGGAACCCATCTCAATGGGTTATCTAATAATTGAGCCAGGTATGACTGCAGGAAAGATAGGTCAAGTTGATTTAGTAAAAAGAGATGATATAAAAACAGCAATAGGATATGGCCTTGCAACTCAATTTCTTGGTATGAACTTCTTTTATCTTGAGGCAGGATCAGGTTCCAATAAACCAGTTTCAGATGAAATGATTAGTTCCGTTAAAAAAAATATTGACATACCGCTGGTTGTTGGTGGAGGTATTAAAGATTCTAAAACCGCTAAAAGAAAATCAAAGGCTGGTGCAGATATAATTGTTACAGGAACTGCTTTTGAAAGAGAAAAAAATCTTGAAAAAACACTAAGAGAAATTATAAAAGTGATAGAAAATTAATTGATTTTTATGAAAGTTTTATTATCTATTGGTGGGGCATCTGGAAGTATTTACGGGGTCAGATTACTTCAAGAGCTTAAAAAAGCAGATGTTGAAACACATCTAATACTTTCAGATGGAGCAAAAAAAATTGTTGAGCATGAAACAAAATACAAATTTTCCAATTTAAAGAAGCAAGTCAGTTTTTATTATGAAAATGACGATATGTTCGCAGGTCCTGCAAGCGGGTCTTTTAAGTTAGATTCAATGGTTATTTGCCCTTGTAGCATGAAGACCTTGTCTGCCGTTGCAAATGGCTATGGAGATACACTTACCAGCAGAGCTGCAATTTGTACATTAAAAGAAGAAAGAAAACTTATTTTGATGATAAGGGAAACTCCTTTAGATCTTTCTAGTATTAAAAATATGAAAAAAGCAAAAGAAGCTGGTGCAACAATTCTCCCTGCAATGCCTGGATTTTATCATAAACCAAAAAAAATAGAAGATTTAGTTGATTTTATCGTCGGTAAGATTCTTGACCAATTAAATATTGAACATAGTCTTTTTGAAAGATGGGGATAAATACTACTCTTTTTCACAAATTTCTATAAAGTTTTTAAAGATTAATTCGCCATATTCTGTATGTTCTACTTCTGGATGAAATTGCAAACCATATAATGATTTTTCTTTATGTTTCATTGCTTGAATCTTACAATCTTTACTTGACGCTAAAATATCAAAGGATTCAGGTATCTTTTCTACTTCATCATTATGAGATGCCCAGGCTATAGATTTTATAGAAACACCCTTAAAAATCATATCTTTTTTTAATAGAGTAAGCTCCACTTTTCCAAATTCTGGTATTTCTGAAGGTTTTACTTTTCCGCCAAAAAAACGGGCCATGTATTGATGACCTGCGCATATTCCAAGAATTGGGATGTCTACTTTTTTAAGTAAATCATCTGTGTTCCCAAGTTTTCCTTCTAAACCAATGCGTGGGGCTCCACCAGATAAAACAAACCCATCAGAACCTTCTTTTAAGATATCATCAAAATTAGATGTATTCGGTATTATTTTTGTTTCGACATCAAGATATTTAAGAGTCCTCCATTCTCGATGTGTCCACTGTCCACCGTTATCAATCACATATATTTTTACCATTTTTTATTCCCATTCAACAGTTCCTGGTGGCTTGTTTGTTATATCATAAACTACTCTATTTACCTTATCTTTTAGTTTGTTAGTAATTTTTGTAGATATTTTGTCAAGTATTTCATGGGGTATCATACTATAACTACAGGTCATTGCATCGATACTTTCTACAGAACGAACTGCTATCACATCTCCATACGCGCGACGATCTCCATGAACTCCAACACTTCTAACAGGAAGAAGTACTGCAAAATATTGCCATGGTTTTTCCATCAGACCATTCTCAACGGCGTTATCAATTTCTTCTTCAACAATTGCACAAGCTTCTTTTATCGTTTCAACTCTATCAGGGCTTGCTTCTCCAATTATTCTTACTGCAAGCCCAGGTCCAGGAAATGGTTGTCTTTCAGATACTTCAAGTTTTAGTTCACGAGCAACTTTTCTCACTTCGTCTTTATACAGATCTCTAAGAGGTTCAACCAATTTCAATCTCATGTTATCTGGCAATCCTCCAACATTGTGATGAGATTTTATTGTATCTCTAAGCTCTCCTCCAGACTCAATCCAATCTGGTGCAATTGTTCCTTGTACCAGATATTCAACATTTTCTTCATCTGCTACTTTTTCAAAAATACGAATAAATTTCTCTCCGATAATTTTACGTTTATTTTCGGGATTTTTAACTCCTTTTAGAATATTATAAAACTCTTTACTTGCATCAATAAAACGAAAATTAAGTTTCATTTTCTTCATCAAATCTATGACGTTTTTACTTTCGTTTTTTCTCATAAAACCTGTATCAACATGAACTGCAACAAGATTTTTTCCTATGGCTTTGTTTACAATTGCAGCACAGACTGCGCTATCTACTCCGCCAGAAAATGCAATTAAAGTCTTACCATTAACATTTTTTTTAAGATTTTCGATTGTATTTTTGATAAATTTATCTGCTTTAAACATCTTCTCTCTAACCTTTCAGAACCTTTTCCTTCATTTTTTTACGATAACTTTTCATCTCTTCCGATAGTTTTTTATCTTTTACAGATAGAATTTGAATTGCAAGTAAAGCAGCGTTATCTCCACGATCAAGCCCTACAGCACCGACAGGTATCCCAGGTGGCATCTGTACAATTGAAAGAATAGAATCAAAATTCACTTTTCCAGATACTGGAACACCGATAACTGGTTTTACAGTATGAGCAGCAATGCTACCCGGAAGGGCAGCTGAAAGACCTGCTACACCTATAAAAACATTGGCATCACTTTTCTCCACTAGCTCCTTCAAATGATTTGGGGTTCTATGGGCTGATGCAACTTTTATCTGGTAATCTACACTAAACTCCTTTAATATTTTTTCTGCTTTTTCAGCAACTGGCATATCTGATTTACTTCCAAGTATAATTAGTATTTTCATAAATATCAAAACATCGTTATAGAAAATTAATTGTTAATAGTTTCGACCAAAAAAAATTTTAAAAATTTAAAAAGTATTGCCGTAAAGTAATTATATGGCCTTGTTATGTTCTCTGCAAAACTAGGAAACAAAAATGAAGCTTATAATATGTGAAAAAAACATTTCTGCGAATCGAATAGCCTATATTCTTTCAGGTGGAAAATTAAAAAAAAATATTTACGGAAAAATTCCTGTATATGAATTCTCAAAAAACGGAGACGATTGGAAGGTAATAGGTTTAAAAGGGCACATAATTAATCTCGATTTTCCAAGTGAATACAATAATTGGAATAAAACCTCACCAAAAGAACTTATTGAGATTGAGCCAGTTAAAAAAATCAGTAATAAAAGCATTGGTTCAGCGCTAAAGTCATTAGTTGATAAAAATCCTTTTTTAATAGTTGCGACCGATTTTGATCGTGAAGGTGAACTTATTGGCGTAGAAGTCATAGACTTAATTAAAAGTTATAATGAAAATATTGCAGATATAAAAAGAGCAAAATTCAGTGCAATTACAGGCTACGAAATAAAAAATGCTTTTGAGAATTTAACGGAAGTTGATTACAATCTATCAAATGCAGGAGAGACAAGACAAATAATCGATTTGATATGGGGTGCTGTTCTCACTCGTTTTATATCCATCACATCAAAAAGACTTGGAAGAGATTTTTTATCCATTGGTCGAGTTCAATCACCAACTCTTACAATAATGGTTGATAGAGAAAAAGAAATACAAAATTTCGTATCCAAACCATATTGGAAAATTATTGCAGATCTTAAAAAAGAAAAAGTTTTTCAGGCTGTACATGAAAAAGAACAATTTTGGGATGAAGGAAAAGCAAATCAAGTATATGAAAAGATAAGGAAAAGTAAAAAGGCAACAGTTTTGGATGTAGATAAAAAAACCCAAAAAGAACTTCCCCCATCACCTTTTAACACTACTACTTTTCTTCAATCCGCATCGCATCTTGGGGTTTCTGCATCTCGTGCTATGGTTATTGCAGAGGATTTGTACATGTCGGGATTGATTTCTTATCCTCGTACCGATAATACGGTTTATCCCCCTTCGCTCAACATCAAAAATATCTTTGATAAGCTCTCATCGTCTTCTTTTTCAGAGGAAACAAAATTTACAATTGAAAACAAAAGACCATATCCAACTCGTGGTAAGAAAAAGACAACTGATCACCCCCCAATACATCCTGTTGATATACCAAAGAAAAACTTTTCATCTCCCTCTCATAAAAAGATATATGAGCTTATTGTTCGACGTTTTCTTGCAACCTTTACAAAAGATGCAATATCAGAAACAGTAGAAGCAACTTTTGACATATCAAATGAAAAATTCAAAAGCAAGGGGTATAGATTAATTGAACCCAATTGGCGTAAAATATATACATACTTTAAGGAAAATAGAAAACCCATTCCAGATCTTTCTAAAAAAGAAGAAATTGATGTGTCTAAAATGACATTAAAAGAAGATAAAACAAAACCACCAAGTAGATACACTCAAGGATCCCTTATCGCAAAAATGGAAAATTTATCTCTTGGGACAAAGTCAACTAGACATGAAATCATAAATAAGTTAAATTTACGGAAATACATTACACTTTCTCCTTTTGCACCCACTCCTATGGGTATAGCTGTAGTTGAAGCTCTTGATGATTGTGAGGTTACAAAACCACGTATGACATCAACTTTAGAAGAGGATATGGATAAAATTTCTGTAGGTAAAAAATCGCTTGAAGAGACAGTTAAAGAATCAAGAAAGATGCTTACAAGTGTTTTAAAAGTACTTGAAAAAGAAAAAGACAAAATAAAATCTAGCATTCAAGACGCAAGTCGCAAACAGGATGCTGTTGGAAAATGCCCAAAATGTGGGAAAGAAATGGTTGTACGACAATCTAGACGTGGTAAGCGTTTTGTTGGGTGCTCTGCTTATCCTGAATGTAAGAATACTTATTCACTCCCACAGAAGGGATATATAGTTTTTACAGATGAACCATGTAAAAAATGTAATTCGCCTGTAGTAAAAATCATCTCTAAAGGAAAACGCCCGTGGGTTCTTTGCTTAAACTCAGAATGTTCTAGCAAAAACTGATTTTGGCAAATTTCTTTTTATATTAATCAAAAAACCCCTGTTTATGCAAAATATTTATATATGAATAATTATTATAAATAATATATAAAAAATTGCGATGTGCTAAATATGAATAAGAATAAGTTGAAAATATTTGCTTTATCTATAGTGCTGGTCATGCTATTTACTTTGATTCCAACAAATTTTTGCTTAGCAAAAACATCTGATGAAAGAAAATCAAATTCACTAAAAGCAACAAATTTTAAAGAATTCGAACCACAAATCATCAAACTCAAAAGAAACAATTTTTTATCTTTAGGATTATCAAGTTCAAATGATAATGATGATGTATTAGTCTCTAATGGTACTGGAAACGAATCTCAACCATCAATAGCAGTTAGTGGTAGTGATGTAATTGTTGCGTATGAATATGAAAATGAATACAATCTAAGTATAAATATCAAAAAATCATCTGATTTTGGCTATACTTGGGATAACCAGATAACTTCTTTTGAAAATGCAACTTCTCCAAGTTTTTTAAAACTTAAATATGGTAGAGATTTTTTCGCATCTTTTTTATCAACTGAAAACACTAGTTATATCTACGAATTTTTGGATTCAGGAAATGCCCTAGAATGGGATTATTCGAACATTACAAATTCAACAGGAGATCACATAGGTAGATTTTTTGATTTTGAGACACCGAATGTGATACCATATCAAGATTCAATTGTCAATTGGTTTATTGGAACTATAGGCGATGCGGATTTTATTGGAGAATATAATGAATATGATTGTACTGATTGTCCAATATTCATTTGCAAGGATAAAGATTCAGAATCACCAGATGCAAGCAGAACTATAATCTTTTTCCCAGAGGTAACAGGTTGCAATAACATATCGCTAAGTCTTGGTGAAAATGAAGAAGAAGACACAACAATTTATGGAACATGTGAGATAAACAATGGAATCAAAAACGAAATTCTTTTCTTCCAGGGAAATCATGATTTATGGACCGATCAAAGCACCTCTGATTTACCTCTTATAACACAAACACTTAACTTATCAGAAGATGTATTTCATCCACAAATAACTGTAAAAGAAAATCATATCTATATTGTAGTTGAGACAGAGTCAAATGAAATAAAGATATTTCACTCATCTGAATATGGTGAAGAAGGCTCTTGGGATGTATATACAGTAACCGATGAAGGAACTCCCGTCAGTCCACTAATTTATATAGATAGTAGCAAACTCATATGCACCTTTGTAGATTCAAATAATCTTTATATGAAAGAATCAGAAAATCATGGAATGATTTGGTCTGATGCAGAAAAAGTCAATTCAAATAATGATTCTGTTATAAGCGGTTATAGAAATGTAGATATTGGAGACTCTGATAGAATTATTTGGGCTGATAATAGGGGTATCAATAATACTGATATCTACATGTATCTTAGTTACCGTCCTTCTGTGGATCTTAATATAATAAATGTGTCTGTCACCAATGACATGCCCTTTTTACCAACAAATAATTATATTTCTGTGACAGTAAGAAATGATGGTAATGTACCAACTACAAAAGATATCCCTATAAATATTTCATACGAGCGTGAAGATGGAGATAAAACTTTAATAAAATATCCTTTTGTCATATCAGATAGATTATCTCCTGGTGAAACAGTAACAAGAAAAAGACCAATGTTTAGGTTTTCTTTTCCAGAATACTTTATGTCATTTGCTGATTTTGCAGGTATTACAAATATAACTGCACATATAGATCCTAAAAACACTGCAGACGATAGCGACCTAGAAAACAATGTAAAAACAATTAATGTTCAATATGAAGATATCTTTCCACGTGTTGGTAAAAATGAGAATCTAGAGATAATATTTGAGATTATATCACTAATATTTAAACTAATATTTAGCTAAATATTATCTATATCTTTTTCATAATCCCCTCTTCTGTGATATATCCCTTTACATAATCTTTAGGTGTTACATCAAAAGCAGGATTTCTCACTTTTGTTGAATCTGGCATTATTTTACAATTATTTATTTTTGATAATTCTTCTCGCCCTCTTTCCTCAATTTTTATTTGATCTCCACTTTCTATTGTTTTATCAAATGTACTTATTGGGGCTGCAACATAAAAAGGAATACCATTTTCATGTGCTACAACTGCTTTTTCATACGTTCCTATTTTATTTGCAAAATCACCATTTTTCGCAATCCTGTCTGCACCAGTTATGACCATATCGATCTCTCCTTTTTTCATAAAATATCCTGCTGCGTTATCTGCAATTACAGCATGACTTATCCCTTCTTGATCGAGCTCCCAATCCGTCAATAGACCTTGGCATCTCGGTCTTGTTTCATCTGCAAATACAAAAAACTTTTTACCTTTTCTATGTGCGACATAAAAAGGCGCAAGAGCCGTTCCCCAATCAACTGTCGCAAGAGCTCCTGCATTACAATGAGTAAGAATTTTCATATCGTTTTTTATTAGTTTTTCACCATTCAATCCTATTCTATGGCATCTGTCTATTATATCTTCTACATATCTATTTGCTGATTCTAAAGGATTTTTTCCTTTGTTAATTTCTTTATTCATATAATCAATTGCATAAAAAAGATCATACGCCGTTGGGCGGGTTTTTCTAAGTACGTTAGAAGTTTTTTCAATATTTTCAGAACCAAGAACCATTCCGTATACTGCTGCTGCACCGATTGCTGGTGCACCTCTTACAACCATATCCTTTATCGCAAATGCACAATCTTCCACTGTTTTTGCTACAAAGTAGTCAATCACATATGGAAGTTTTCTTTGATCAATAAAAACAATTGTATCCTCTTCATACCACAACGCTCTTTTTTCTTCGCCACTTATTTTCATTTTATCACTTTTGTATCTCTTTAATTAATTTTTCTATTTCTTTAATGTCTTTTCCAACAAATAACACTCTATCCTCTTTCAATCCAATTATCTTAGTATCTTTAAGATATTTTAGAACATCTTTGATAAATTCTATGCTATTTATTGGATAATCATTTTTTAAAATTGATATATTATTCTTCATCTTTTCAAACATTTCTTCTTCGTTTATTTGCAATACTACTTTTACTTCTTTTCTAGCATGATGTATCATATAATGAATTGATGTCTCTATAAGTGGCTCAGCTAAACCCATGACTAACAAATTATTTTTGATTGGATCATAATCGACTATTTCTAGAAGTTCACTTCTTTTGATTTGAGAATAATCCTGTACAAGACTATTTATAAGCACTCTTTTACCATAAGAAAAACTTATTGTGGCTTGTTTTTCTTCCTTTAAGATACCTCTTTCCTTCAATTTTTTACTTATTCTGACTAAATCTATCATTAGTGGACAATTTGTTTCTTCTTTTGAAGTATAAAATACTTGCATAGGTAAACTTTTTATCTTTTTCTTTTTAGATTTCACACTTACATCCTTTATTATTTAGAATTTGTATTTGTTTTTCAATTGAGTCTATCAATTGATCTTGTTTTTCTTTTCCAGTTGCATATTTTACATCTAGAGGGCTTTTATGATTGTATCCTCTTTTTTTCATTTCTTTTACAAGTTGTTCATGTCTATCATAAAGCGCTTTCAATTTTCCTTTCCATCTAAGTGTTTCAGGATGTTTTGAATATCCTTTTTTATTTTCTATAATTATAGCCCATAATGCATGAAGTTCTCTATGTTCGCCTAACAGATGGTTTCGGCATAATCTTTCTACTTCAATGTCCCATATTCTCATATTTTCTCTGATTTTTAATTTATATGCTATGACCATGAATAGGTTTTTATTAAAAAACAGTTTTTATTCATATCACATAAATTTTAGACAATAGCAGAACTTTTTTAGAAAAACTTTATATAATACCAAAATTTTATTATATTTAAAATATAAAATGAGGTGAATTTATGAGAAATAATGCCATTTTTATATTGGTCATTTTAGCAGTAGCTTTTCTAATGTTTTCTACCGTAACAGCAGTACCCATTACTAATAAAAAAATTACTGAGGAGCACAACATTTTTAATCTAGTAAAAGAAAAAATTAAGGAGCTGAATGATGATCCTAATGAAGTTCAACCAAAATGTGGAATTTTATGGGCTTTATTTTGGATATGGTTTTGGGTAAAAAATGGTTGGGTACCACCTTGGCCTTTCTGAAGCTTCAGATGATAAAATTTACTTATAAAATAGACGCCGAGGAGGAGATTTGAACTCCTGAGGGGTCGAGACCCCACGAGCTTTCCAGGCTCGCGCAGTACCGGGCTGTGCCACCTCGGCAAAAATTACATCAGGTAAAATAAAATCGTTATTAAGTCTTTTTCCAAAAAGAGGGGTATGTATCTTTTTTCATTATCACTCTTTCAAGTTTTGCACATATCCCTTTTTCTTTTTTGGTAACATCATTTGTAGAACAATACATTTTTCCGATTGCTACTGCTTCACCTTTTAACGTTTTTATAAAAACCAAATCATTCTTTTTTATTTCGGAATCGATTTCTGATATTCCAGGGATCATTAAATCTGCTCCATGGCAGATTGCGTTTACCGCACCATCTGAAATAATTATTTTTGGTAAGAAATCGAATATTTCTTCGACTGGCTTTAAAATTTCTTTTAAAATTTTTTCGTCTTTGTCTTCGTTATAAAAAACCACAGCGTCTTTTAAGTCTTGTAGATAAATACTATCTTCTTCATTTATATTTCCCACTCTTGTACGGCGCAATTCTGCTAAATGAGCATTTGTTCCTAATTTTTTTGCTATATCAACAACCAACGTTCTAATATATGTGCCTGATTCACATCCAATTTTTATCAACACATCTCTATTTTTTATATCTAATATTTCTAAATAGTAAATATTTCTTTTGCGCCTTATTCTTTTTACAGCTGATCGAACTGGCGGAACTTGAGATATACTTCCTATAAAATCTTCACAAGTATCTTTTATCTTTTTTTTATCAATATCTTTATGAAGTCTCATTAAAGAGATATATTCCTTTCCTGCAGGTAATAAAAACTGAAGAAGTTTTGTGGCACTTCCAATCCCTATTGGCAAAACACCAGTGGCCTTTGGATCAAGAGTTCCGCTATGTCCAATTTTTTCTGTTTTTAATATCTTCTTTATCCAACTATCAACTTGATGGGAAGTAGGTCCACATGGCTTATCTAGATTTATTATACTTTTTTCTAATAAATCTTTTATATTTTGATTATCTGGTTTTTTTCCGTATTTTGTATTTGTTTTACTTTTTTTTAAGACAATTCTTTTACGTTTTTTATCAAACGGAAGTAAGCATTTTTCGTTCATTCTTAATTTACGATATAAAAGATTGTTACTAAAAACTTTTACATGGGTATTTTCAAAATAATATCTTTTGCTATTTCATCTGGTTTTTTATTACCTGTATCAATTATCATATCATATACTGACTTATCTTCTAGATCTATATCGTAGTATTTTTTATATCTTGCTTTTTCACTTTTTTCACGTTTTATCATTTCTTTTTTCTTTTTTTGAAAATCACCACTTTCTCTTTTTATTATTCTTTTTGTACGAATATCTATATTTGTATCTAAAAAAATCTTCAAGGCAGGGATATTATTTTTATATGCAAGCCATCCTGCAAGCCTCCCTTCAAGAAGAACGTTACCTTTTTTAAGAATCTCAACTTGTTTTTTATCAAGCTCTTTATCTATTTTACTATTTTCTTCACAATACTTTCCAAATTCTTCAAGAGTCATATTATATTTTTCTGCTTCTTCTCTAAAAAGTTTACCAGAATAAACATATTTAAGTTCCAGTTTTTCTTTTAGAATTTCTGCTACAGTTGATTTTCCACTACCTGGTGTTCCACTAATTGTTATTGTGGTCATAAAAATACCATTTCAATAAATTTTTTTATTTATTGGGACTGGGTCTTATTTTACTTTTTGTGTTTTTCCACCAGTCAGACCAACTGATATATTTTAAACCCTGTCTTATAATCTGACCTATTGCTAGTGAGAAAATAAAGTATAACCATATCCAAGCTTGACCAAAACCAAATGGCCAGCTGAAAAACGACACGCTTTCTTCCCAAGGAACTGAGAAATAATAATGTGGAAGAGAAGCAAGAAAAGCTCTTAGCCACATGAAGATCGGCCAGATGAATATAATCAAAAAGACCATAGGTTTCATCATACCACTTGATGCTTCTGTTTGTTTTTTCATCATCTCAGGTTGCATTTTCATAAGTTTGTTTACCTTGTTTGTATTTCCTTCTTTTCGTGCTTTTTGCATTTCTTTAGAAAACGCTCTTTGTGTCTCTTGTGCTTCTCCCATTTTAATCCAATCGGTGAAAAAATTTGTAAGAGTTGATGATAAAAATACAACAATAAGTCCTGCTAGAAATAGTGTTATCATAGGATATTCTCCATTAAAACCTATTAATGGATAAAATACAGCATTTCCAAAACTAATCATAGCTGCTTGTATACCCGGTTGAGTGAATACAAAAAACATTATAAACATCATTAGCAGAAGCAATAACATATTACTTCCTTGTGCTTTGTCATCCATTTTTTTATACATTTTAAATTACCTTTTTCCAAATATAAATATATTTATTCTAATACAGGCTTTGCTTGCCTTATTGCTTCGTCAATATTATCATCATGGTTAAAAACTATTTTGACTGTAGAACCACTTAATGCTGCATAAGACATTGCAGCAGCACGATTCATCATCTGGTGTTCTTCAATTTCTTCAATACTATCAGGGTCTCTATTTCTTGATGTATCTTTTTTTCGTCTATTGTATATCTCTTGAGAGTTTGCTTCTACAACAACTATAGCTTCTGGATTAAGTTTTTTAATCACCCACTCAGGGAGTCCTGGCATGTAGCCTTTAGGTGTTTTTATTGTACAGTGCGTATCAAGTATTACCTTTCCCATTCCTGCTACTTTTTCAGCAGATTTAATTTGTAGTTCTTTTTGTTGTCCAAGCGAAAGTTTTCTCATCTCATCTCTGTCTTTTACGTATCCTTCTTCTTTTGCAATATCTTCCATAACTGTTCCAAATGTTACAAAATTAATGTCCATTCCTTCAGATGCTCTTTTCATAACAGTTGTTTTTCCAACACCAGGTATACCTGTTACAACAATAACTGCCATTACCTCTCTCCCTTTTTATTATTCATTTCCAAAGAAACCACGTAGAACCGGATGCATTTCCATTGCTTGTTCCTTTGCAATATCCTCATACAATCTAATTATTATGCCAACAGTCAGAAGCAGTCCAGTACCACTAGCATTACCAACGGTACCTACAAGGTCTGCGAAGCCAGCTAGAGCGCCTACTGCAAAACCACCAATAACCGTTACGACAGGTATGTATCTTTCAAGTACCTTTCTTAAAACACGAGGGTCACGTCTGAAACCTGGTATTTGCATGCCACTGCTCTGAATTTGTCTTGCTACATCAGCAGGACCCATATTTGTTGTTTCTATCCAAAATTTAGCAAAAAGAATTGATCCAATAATCAAAACAGCCATATAGACTATTACTTTTAAGGCATATTGTATGGACCCATGCATAGCATCTCCACCAGCAAGAATCGGCATGAGCCATCTATTAACACCACCAGGACTACTTAGATACCATGCACCACCAGAAATTGCCTGCGTACCTGCTGCAAAATTAAATTTTCCAATCCACCATTGGCCACCAAGTAGCGGTATTGAATCTCCTGCTCTCCATAGTAACATTGCAAACATGTTGATATTTGCAAGCAGCGCAGACATAAGAATGACAGGTATGTTTGATGCATAAATAAGTCTAATAGGATAACGACCACGCGCGCCTCTTACTTTTCCATGCGCAAGGGGAAGTTCAATTCTACTTGACTCAGCATATACAACAATTAAAAATATGACAATGGTCCCAATCAAAGGCACAATGGCATTAGAGTAATTTCCTCCCCCCAAGAATATCTGCTGATAGCCACCACCAATCATCTGATTCAAATTATAGTTTGAACCTAGATATAATGTACCTGGAATTACACCTGCCGGAGGATTACTAACTGTCCATTCTCCCCAGCCGCCACCTTGCACAGGTAGCCAATTGAAAAGACCTGTAAAAAGTGCTTGTGATACACCAGCAGCGATAAATAGTGATATACCTGATCCAATACCCCACTTAGAAATAAGTTCATCCATGAAAAACACAAGAATGGCTCCTATTACAAGTTGTATAACGATAATCGGTGCAGCCCAATCACCAACTGCTCCAACAAATGCATCGCTTGGTTGTAGATAACCAAATATTTGAGGTATTGCCTCTACAAATATCATTACAATAACTAAAACCTTTTGTGAACCTTGGTAAATTGCTTTATCTTCTTTTTTCTGAAGATCTAAATTAATTATTTTTGCACCAACAAACAACTGTAGAATAATTGATGCAGTAACAATTGGCCCTATTCCAAGGTGCATAATCGATCCCGAAGCACCTGCCATAATAAATCGATAGTTTTCAAAAAGATCAATTATGTCTCCTTTTAGACCATATATCATGACATTTGTAAGAATAAAATATATAATTAGACAGAAAAGGGTCCAGAGGATTTTTGTTCTAAAAGTAACATGCCCTTCTGGTTTTGTAACAGCAGGCCACCTTTCAATAATAGGTTTTAATACATATAACCTGCTTTTTTTTTCTTCCGACATTTGTTCAAACCCTAATTATCATTCTGTTTAACTTCTTTTTTTTCAATCTTTTCTTCTTTAGGTAATATTACCTCTCCATCCTTTTCTTTAATTTTTTCAACAGCCTTTTTAGAGGCATTGTTAACGATAACTTTAACTTTACTATTTATGTAACCACTGCCAAGAAGTTTATCGTATCCTGCTTTTGTAAGATCAATATTTTTTTCACCTGGAAAATTTTCTTCTAATTCTCCAATATTTATTGTTTTTTCTTTTTTCATTATGCTCTGCGGTCTTTTAAATCCATGTCTTCCAAAATGATCTGGCATATTTTTTTTCATATACATGTATCTATGTTTCAAAAGACCAGCGTTTCCACGCCCGCCTTTTAGACCAGCACCACGGCCTGCTTTTTTACCTCGACCATGGGTCATTGAACCACGAAATTTTTTGGTTTTTTTTCGTACCACTTTACTCACGTTCCAATTGATTTTTATACTCTATAGGTCGAAAGCAGATAAGATAACCTATTATTATACTTTCGGCTGATTTTTAATACTAATATTACTTTATACATAAATCTAACTTCTCTTATCTTTTTTTCCTAATAAAAATTTTTTATTTTTTCCAAGATCTATAAAAAAGTCAGCCACTTCTATCAATCTATGTGAAGTTGTATTTTTAAATGCAATAACTTCTGTTCTGCAACCTAGGCTTTTTGCATGTTCTAGTAAATCTGAAAAATCCCCATCTCCACTTACAAGAACTACTGTATCTAATTTTGGTGCAAGTCTCATTACATCCATTGCAATTCCTACATCCCAATCTCCTTTTTTTGCGCCCCCATAAAACACTTGTAAATTCTTTGATTTTATTTCAAATCCCATGTCTTCTAAAGCTTCATAAAATGTTTTTTCGTCTTTTTCATCTGCCTTTATAACATAGGCTATTGCTCGAATTATTTTTCTATCTGCTATAGCTTCTTTTAATATATTTCTAAAATCTACTTTTGATTTGTAGAGGTTTTTTGCAGAATAATACATATTTTGCACATCTACAAATACACCTATTCTCTGATTTTTTTGTCTTGCTTTTTTCATATTTTTAACCTTTTATTATTTTTACCATAAAAAGAGATTTGTATAACTATTTATTGGTATCTATTACTAACAACGTTACGTTGTATTTCATATATTCTTTTTCGTGAAACTCATATGTTTTTTTTATAGGAAAAACATAATTTTTTTCAAATATGACTTTACCTTTTAGTGACGTTATCATCTTTTTAATAAAAGGAATCGTCTCTGTAAGATGTAATGTATATATTTTTCTCCCGATTTGAAATGCTTTTTCTAAAAATACTCTATCTCCCTTTACATTTGTTTTTTGTGCACCAAATGGAGGATTCATGAGTATTGTATCTGCTTTTTTATTAACTTTTCTTATATCTTTTTCAATAAAAGTTATATCAAAGCTATTTTTCTCCGAATATTCTTTTGCTATTTTTATTGCATTTCTGTCTATATCTACACCTACTACTTCTTTTGCTCCTGTTAAATACAAGCCAACTGAAAATATTCCTGTCCCACAGCCTAAATCAATTATAATTTTATTTTCAATATCATCAAGTTGATGAGCTATAAAAATAATATCTGCTGCTATATCTGCTGGTGTCATGTATTGTTCTAGTTGTGGCAATGGTTTTTCAAAATTTGGAACTTTTTGTAGTAGTATTTCTAAATTTTTCTTTTTCATCTTACTGCTGATAATATTGATAAGTGCAATTTAAGGTTTTTTAGTAGTAAATTTTATTTGCTTATCTTTGTTTCACTGGATTCAATTGGGCTGGTAGATCAGCTCGGAAGATCGCCTCCTTGGCATGGAGGAGGCCTCGGGTTCAAATCCCGACCAGTCCATTTTTTTCTGTAATATTTTGGTATATAACGTTATTTCATACAGAAACCCAATTGCACAACAAGATTTATATATATAAGTTATATATTATTATAGTCCAGTATCTTATATTATTTGGTTAATTTTAAGGTAGATAAAGATGATGAGAACAAAAGTAGTAAACGATTCGACAGACTTGGTACCTTTGCTTAGGGCCTTTAACAGTTCAATTAAAAAAGAAGTCTTTCGTGAGCTTTTACAAGGTTGGAAAACATTAAGTGAAGTAAAAGAAAAATATGGAGATGAGGGTGAAGACGCACTTGAGTTTTTTGACAAGATGAAACTAGTAGAGACCAAATGGACTACATCTGAAGAAGGAATTGATGGAAAGCCTCAAAAGACGTATCATTCATATTATTCTGCTTTTAATATCAACATATCATGTCCTGTAAATGAAATAAGTGAAATTTTTACTGTAGCTTCTTTAAATCCAAAACAATTTGAAAAACTTGAAGAAGACATCTATGAATATATCGGTGAAAATGGAAGATTTGGTAATATGGTAGCAGAAAATTTTTCTCTTTCTAATTTAGCCTTAAAAGGTCTTGTAAAACGTAGTAACAAATTCTGTTATAAAGGTCTAAAGCTGAGTAGAAAAGAATAATTTTCCTTCTTTTTTTGAATACTATTTTAAATAAGCTTTTTAATTACTTTTTTCAATCTACTATGAACTGGGAAATAATTATTCAAGCATTTTGGATTATAATCCCTGCCTATATTGCAAATGCAAGTGCGGTACTTTCTGGTGGTGGAATACCTATTGATTTTAATAAAAAATACAAAGATGGAAAACGCATCTTAGGGGATGGAAAAACTTGGAATGGTCTTATCATCGGAGGTTTTATTGGTATAACCGCTGGGTTTGCAATGGCAACATCAGCACCAATGATAAATCAAATTCTTTTAGAAAATAAAATTGACACTCTTTCTGTCACAAATTTTGAAGGTTTTCCTTTCATGATACCAATTATAGCAAGTATCACATACGGTGCACTACTTGGTGATATAATTGAAAGTTTTTTTAAAAGACGTCGCAACATTGAAAGAGGAAAAGATTGGATTCCTTTTGATCAGCTTGATTTTATTTTAGGTGTTTTGTTCTTTAGTTTTTTAATGTCTAGTTTTCTTAATATTGTGGGATTAACAGATAAAAACTGGTTCTTTGAAAATATAGGTATATGGCATGTTTTGTTTTTACTTCTTATTACACCTTTTTTCCACATTCTTTCAAATTTCCTTCATAAAAAGATAAAGAAAAGAAAAAAAATTGAAAAATAAGTTTTTTAAAGTAATAACATTTTAATTGTAATGCAAATGAGCAACAAAACACAAATGAACGAAGAGCTACAACAGTGGATTAAAGACACAAAAGCAAAAGTTAAAAAAGATAAAAACAAACAAAAACCCAACAAAAAACCTTTAGGGATGTGCCAAATATGTGGAGAAAAACCATCTCAAGCAGTTTGCATAAAATGTGGTAAAAACGTTTGCAAAGCATGTTATTTTAAACTTATTTCAATATGTAAAAAATGCGTTCAAAAAAAGGTTGCTGGTAAATGGGACGGCTCTCATCCTGAATGGGAAGAAGAATTGGGTGTTGATTGGGTAGACTGATTGTCTCTTTTTTTCTCCTTTTTTATTCTTTCTCCTTCTAAATAAAGACCAAGCATTGCTCTTGCAGTTCTCCAGCTGCTTGGGTATATTGGAACTCCTGCTGATTTTAATTCAAGTACGAGATCTTCGTATTCTCTACCACCAACCCATGTTGCAAGAATTGGTTTTTTATATGTCTCATGGTACTTTCTTTCTCGAACCATCTTAAGTATTGCTCCTGTAAATTCTTCAGGGCGGGCGTATCCTCCATGAACTGATGCGACAATCACTCCATCGATATTTTTATCTTCAAGCAATGCCCTCGTAGCAGATTCATATCTAAAAAAACCTGCATCTGCCACCAAATCAATTGGATTGTTTGGTCTAACAAGTTCGGGAAGTATCTTATCTACTTCCTTGTAAGTCTTTTTTGATAATTTTGGAATTTGAAGCCCATTTGCTTCGCAAGCATCTGTTAATAATATTCCCAAACCCCCGCCATTTGTTATTATTCCTATTCTATTTCCCATGGCTGGAGGTTGACCTACAAGCGCCTTTGCCATATCAAATAATTCAGATATATCGCGACATCTGATGCCGCCAGCTTGTTTTATTGCTGCACTATATATCTTATCACTTCCTGCCATACTACCAGTATGTGATGCAGCGGCTCTTGCCCCTGCGCTACTTCTTCCTGCTTTTACTACAAGAACTGGTTTATCACATGCACAAATAGAATTCATAAAGGCTCTTCCGTCTTTTACCGCTTCAATGTAAAGCCCTATTACTTTTGTATCAGAATCTTGAGCAAAGTAATCTATTAAATCATCATCATCGATGTCTATTTTGTTTCCCACACCAATTATTTTTGATACACCCATATATTCATTATTTGCAAGATATATCATTCCTATTCCAAGCGCACCACTCTGACTGATTAACGATACATTTCCTTTTTTTGGGTTACCATATACAAAAGATGCATCAAGACCTACTGATGCATTTTTGTATCCCATTACATTTGGTCCTAAAACATTCATTTTTGAATTTTTAATAATAGATTCAAGCTCTTTTTCTAAATCATTTTTTCCAACTTCACTAAAACCCGATGAAATAATTATTACATTTTTTACATTTTTTTCTTTACAATCTTTTAATACAGTAGGAACTATTTTTGCTGGGACTGATATAAGGACAAGGTCTATATTTCCTGGAACATCACTAAGCTTTCTATAACACTTCAAACCTAGTATTTGTTTTTCATTTAAATTAATAGGATATAATTTACATTCATAGTCAGATATCAAAATGTTTTTTAATGCAGCATGACCGATTTTTCTAGAATCTTTTGATGCACCAACAACAGCTATACTTTTTGGTTTGAAGAATTTTTCAAGTTTGTGAGTCATTATTTGCACGAAATAGGTAACATTACTTAAAGATAATCTTTCATGATTTCAATTATTTCACTGCTATTTTTTGCCTTGCTATATCTTTCAAGTGGTTCTTTATTCATAACTAAAAAATGTGGACTCCATTTGTATATTTCAAGAATCTTTTCAGCTAACTTTTTTTGATTTAGTATATACAGAGAAGCTGAAAAAGCCTCTAAAGTTGTAAGCTTGAAAGGCTTACCATAGTTAACTGGATTTACAGCAACAACAAAGGGTAAAGCACGAGAATGATTTTTTTTATCAAGGTACTCAAAACTTTTATCTGCATTTTTCCATGAGCAATCGACAGCTAATAGTCCTTTATTCATTGCAACATCTAAATCTTCTGGAGATAAACTTTTTTTAGAAAAGGGATTGAGAAGAATCGCATCTCTTGGTGTTTTTCTAATATTTGTTTCAAGTTTGATATATTTAAATTTAGCAAGTTTTCTGGCGCTACATTTTTTAGGATCATCCTCTGATGCATGATAAACATATAATTTTATTTTGCTTTCATTCATAATATCTCACAATCAAAAACAAAATGACTAATACCTGGTGCGTATGATTTGATATTTCTTATATCTAAAATATTTATTTTTCTATTAAACATTTTAGCTTTTTTTTTTAATTTTTTTACTACTCCACTTGTAGGAGTTTTTTCTGGATATTTTTCATGAAAATGAATAATCCCTTCATTGTTTCTAAGACATTTTATTGCTTTTTCAATAAAAGCCTCTGTTCCACCTATATATCCCATAATAATCCTATCTGCAATATCTTCTGGTGCAACTTCTTTGTTATCCCCCTTCAAAGGTTCGACAATTTCTGTTACATGGTTTAACACAATATTTTCCTTTAAATAATTGAATGCATTTGGATTTTTTTCACATGCATATATCTTTTTTGGTTTACAGTAAACAGCAATTGGAAGTGTAAAATAGCCAATCCCTGCAAAAAAATCAATTATAACTTCATTTTCACAAGAAATCTTTGACATGTTTATTCTTTCACTCATATTTCCAGATGAAAACATAACTTTTTTAGGATCAAGCTTGAAACGAATCCCATTTTCGATATGAATCGTTTCAGTTTCACTTGTTCCATATAAAACTTCAACATTGGGCTCTCTAAATTCTCCTGCAATTCCACCAACATCATTTAAAACAGTTTTACAATTTAAAACGTTTGAATAAGTCTCTGCAATAACCGTTTTATATCCTTCAAATCTCTTGTCTAATTTAATTATTAAAACTTCGCCGTTTATTTCCCATTTTGAAGGAAGAAATCTAATATATTCTAGTGGTATCTTATTTTTTAAGTTTTTTCTTATTTGTTTAACAGGCTTTAAAACCATTTTTTTTCTATAAACAATAATAGTTTAAATAATGTCTCCAACAAGTCTTTTTATTACTATTTTTATATCAGATAAAACGATGAACCTTTTTCCATACAAGCCTCGAAAAAATCAAACAGCAATAATGCAAACAATAAAAAGAATTCTAGACGAAAGAAAAAGCATAGTATTTGAATCAGGAACAGGCTCAGGAAAAACAATATGCGCTCTTTCTTCAACGCTTGAATTTTCTCTTGAGAATAATAAAAAAATAATTTATACAACAAGAACAAATGCACAACAAAGACAAGTTATAATCGAACTCAGAGAAATTAGAAACAAAAACAAAACTCTAAATGAAGAAATATTTGGAGTTGGTATGCAAGGTAGATCAAACATGTGCATAATTGCAAAAAATAATCCTGATATATCAAATGGTACGGCTGAGGAACTTTCAAAATATTGCTCAAGAGAAAAAAAGAAGGCAAAGAACAACAAAAAAGATGGATGTAAATATTTTCATGGTTTTTTGAATGAGAAAAAAAACAAAGAAGCTGTTAAATGGTTTAAAGAAAAACTTCCAACAGCCGAAGAATTCATTGAATATTGTTCTAAAAAGCAAATTTGTCCATATGAAGTAAACAAGCAACTAATCAAGGACGCAAGAATTGTTGTTGTACCATATATCTATGTTTTTGATTTAATGATTCGTAACATGCTATTTGATTCAATGAGTTTTCCTGAGGAAGATATAATTCTTGCTGTGGATGAAGCACATAATTTACCTGATTATATTAGGGACTTATACTCATCGGAACTTAGCATGTACATGCTTGATAATTGTATCATGGAAGCAGAAAAATATGGAAATCCAGCTATGCTTGATGGTAGATTTACTGTAAAAGATTTTTGTGAAACATTATCTGATATATTGCGAGATCTGAGAGATACATATGTTTATTGCATCCTTGAAGACGGAATTAGAAGAGGCGGGGTGAAACAAAATGATGCATTTATCCCAAGCCATGAATTTGAAACAGAAATTTTATCAAGATTCAGTATTACAAGTAAAAAACTACATGATATAATTGGGGATTTGATGGCTTATGGAGAAAAGATACAGGAATACCGGGAAAAGGAAGGAAAACTACCTAGATCATATCTTCATAAACTTGGATTGTTTTTGGATTTCTGGGCAAGTCTTGAGATGAACCAATATGCAAAGCTTGTCGTAGATGCAAAGAACGGAAAGAATCCAAGAATTGAAGCATATTGTTTGGATCCATCAATAGGTGCAGACATTGTTCGTGATTTTCATGCATCTGTTCATATGAGTGGAACCCTTGAGCCATTAGAAGAATATCGTGATTCAATGGGTCTGCCTGAAGAAACAGAACTAGTATCTTTCCCATCATCTTTTCCAAAAGAAAATAGAAAAATTTTATATGTAAATGATGTAACAACAAAATATTCTGATATTTTAAAAGACGATAAAATACTTGATCGTATGATACTATATATAAAAAACATCTGTGGTTCATTTCCTCATAATACAATGATTTTTTTTCCTAGTTTTAACATAATGAGCATGTTTCGTAAAAATGGTAATTTATCAAATCTTAAAAGATGTGTCTATTTTGAAGAGCAAAAAATGTCACAAAGCGCATTAATGGATCTCGTTTCCGATTTCAAAGAACATGGAAACAATAAAAATGATTGTGCAGCACTTTTTAGTGTTATGGGTGGCCGTATCTCTGAGGGTATGGATTTTCCTGCAGAAGAACTTGAAATAGCAGTAATAGTCGGCATTCCTTATCCAAAACCTACAGCTAGGCAAAAAGGATTACAGCGGTATTATGATCTAAAATTCAACAAAGGATGGGAATATACTGTTGAGGCGCCAACTGCTCGTAAACTTTTACAATCGATAGGGCGTTTAATCAGAGATGAAAACGATAGAGGAGTAGCAGTTATTCTTGATTCAAGAATACCAAGGTTCAAACGTTATTTGAAAGATATCGAAGAATCAAATAATATAACAAAAGATATAAATGATTTCATGCAGGAAAAAATTTAATTTTTTAATCCTGCCCGACATACATAGGTCTTCTCTGTCCTAGGTCGGAATCCCATATATATGCCCAATCATCCTCGCTTTTTTCACGCCCTTCTTCAATATTTTGTATGAAGTTTTTGACCTGAGAATCCATTAAATCTGCTGAATGAACGATCATCGCCTCTATTGTTTTTGGCATACGTGGGCTCCCAAACTCGTATCTCCCATGATGGCTGAGGATTATATGACATATCCTATCTTCTAAATCATTGTCAAAAGATATGCTTTTCTTTTTTAATTCATCAATTTTTTCTCTTATCCATCTGTCACCTATAACGATATGTCCAATGAAGTTTCCCTCGTCTGTCTTATCTATTGTAGCACAAGTGGTGTATTCCTTTAGTTTTCCTACATCATGCAAGATAGCTCCGGTTATAACAAGATTTCTATCTACCCCTTTGTACATTTCACAAATACTTTCGCAAAGTCTCAAAACCCCAACTGTATGTTCTAAATTTCCACCTATGTAGTTATGATGATGGCTTATTGCAGATGGGCTTGTTGAAAATCTTTTTAAAAAATCAGCATCATCAAAAAATGAATTGAGCAATTCTTTTAATTGCTTATTTTCTATTGATTTTATATGCTTTTTAACTTCCTCTGTCAGTTTTTTTATATATTCTTCTTCAAGTGATGGTAGAAATTCCTTTATGTCGTACTCATCTGGGCTGCATCTCCTAAGTCCTCCTGCTTTTTCACTAACAGAAACCTGTTTACTATCTTCATATATCTCTACATTTCCCTGACGTACCTGTATGACATCTCCTACTTTGAAACTATCATATAATCTTTTTACGCGCTCTTTGTTGTCTCCACCCCAAAATTTTACATTTATTTCGCCTGTTTTATCATTTACAACGAGATTAAACCATGTTCCTCTTTTATACGGCCTAGGTGGATTTTTAATTTTAACTGCAAACAAGTCATTTAGTATGTCACCTTCTCTTAGGTTTTCTATATATTGCTCCTTCTTTCTTTTTCCAGAGTCAGTTTTTATCATTGTTTGTTCATCCTTTTTTTTTTGATAATTATAGATATCTGGCATTTTTTTAACCTCCCTTGATAAATCAAGCAATTTTTTATTTTATGATGTGAAGGTATATATCTTTTTCCTTATAATATATATCAAAATCCATTGACATTGTTGCGTTATCTTACATATGTTTGCTATATAGTGTATTTTTTTCCCTCTTTTACCATATGTGTTTTTGCATCTATCTTTTTAAACATATTTGGATGTTCTGTATGAATTGGATATAAATTTTTAGGATCGATTTTTTTTATCAGATCTAATAGATCCGCTCCATTTATGTGCCCTGAACAATGAGATTGCACAAAATTCATATCAAAATGCAAAATCCAGTTTATCATACGTTCGTACGATATTTCCATCTCTTCATTGAACGGTTCTGATAACGAATGAATATACATACCATTATGGGGTTTTAGATCTATAAGCATATTTAGATACCAAAAGTTCAAAATAACGATATAATCTTGTGGCTTTGTTCTAATTTTTTCTGCAGTTGTTATATTTGGATAGTCTAATCTTTTTTTAATATAGTATTCAGTATAATCTTCATCTAAATATGTTCCTGTTAGCCTCTTTGGTTTTAAAATGAGTATATTTTCATCTCTGCTATCAGGCGCTTTTATCTTTTTATCTTTGTGATATCTTTCCAGATAACATGCATGTTTAAAGCTGATGACTAATTTTCTATCAAGATCTTTTGATATATTATAAAAAGTCGTGAACCGGTCTACATCTTTAAAATTAAAATCAACGATTGAAAGTTTTTTATTTTTCTCTAGATTTTTTTTGGATTTGTTATAAACTTTTTTTTCTGATTCATTGGTTTTGCCACTGTCAATACGTGTTCCTTCTGTAATCATAGCAATAGGTTTTTCTTCTTTACTTTTTTTTATAAAATCTTCGGTTAAATAACTATGCCTTCCGTGTGTTCTCAGATCACCCGTATATATTATTGGACCCTCAGATGTGTGTATGATGAATCCATATGCACCGGGTACACTATTATGGACCATAAAACCATTTGCTAAAAAACTTGAATAACCAGGGACATCAAAGTCATAGACAATTTTTTTATCTTTTTTGTATTGAATCGACTTTATTGGTGAAAATAATAAATTTCCAAATAGTATTTTTTCAATTTTTTGAATATATTCATTTATTTTTACTTTGTTACCCTTTTTTTGTTTTTTTAGAAAAGACAGCATTCTCACTGTCATTCTTTTACTAGGGAAATGTTTCCCACTTACGTAATGTCCAATGTTTATCTTTGCTTTATGAAAATCCCATGTAGTGATATTCATATTTTTTAGAGCATCTTTAAGATAATTTCCATTGAAAGGAATTAATTCCACTCTTTCCATTTTTGTTTTTTTGTTTTTTCTAATATGCTCCTTTAATTTCTTTTGTTTCTTTTCAGAACCAAAACCAATTTCTTTACAAAATAATCTAATAGACTCGTATTGTGTTATATTGAGTTGGTATGCTTTACGTTTAGAAATCGGCTCAATAAATTCATAAACCCAAGAAAGTATGCCAAACCTGAGTAGAAGTATTTTTATTTTATCGATTATATCTTTACTTGTTGAAGTTAGTACTATAGCATGGGATCTAAAAGAACCTTCTGCATCGTATAGACCCCTGATAAACGCAGCTAGTTCGTCTAAAGGTACTTTATGAATTATTTTAGGTATTTCTCGCGTATATGCTTTTGAAAATATATTTGGAGATATTTTGTAAAATAATCTTCCAATATATGTAGATAAACGTAAAATATAAGTATGCTTTTTTACTATTTTACCATCCAAATTAAATACAGATTTTGCAATGTTTTTATAAAAAATAAGATTATCTTTGTCTTTATCTCCTATCTCTAAATAAGGGGAATTTTTACCCTTGTAATACCAACTTCCATCGCCGATAACATATCCTAAAAACTGAAGTAATGGCTTAGATGTCTCTTTTGGAATTTTTATATCTCTATCATAATTAAGATATTTTTTTGAAAAAGATTCTTTATTTATATCAAGAAAATCTATAATTTTATCCAATTTTTTTATGTCTATTCCATGTTTACCCAACTCAAAATCCCCATAAAATTTTGACAATCCTATTTTTTTTGCAAATTGTTTTTGAGTTAATTTTCTTTCTTGCCTTCTTTTTTTGATAATTTCTAAACCCTTTTTTGATACATTTACCACTCTTCTAATTTCTAAATTTGGTAATTTTTGTTTTTTACCTTTAAAATTATTTTTTTTGTTATATATCAAGAAATCTCCTTTTTCTAGTTCCTTTGCTTTTTTCTCAATGATATCCAAACCATTTAAAACAAAAAATTTATGTTCCCCCGTAGATTCAATTTCTCCAAAACTTGTTTTTATTTTGTAAAAATTTTTACCATAATATTTACTTTTTCTTGCAAATGCATCTACATTCTCATTATTTTTAAGATCAATTGTATTGATATAACTTGACTCAGCAACATCTTTTACTTTTGTTAATTCTCCATCTGATAATTGTATGATGGTGTCTTCTACAAGACAATGGTCAACATGAACTGGCTCTATTTCTAAATCCTCAATTTTTATTTTATCTCCTGTTCTAAAAGTATTAAAAGTTCTTTTTACTGGAGGCTCTTTATAATTTTTCTTAAAAATAGGCCTCTTTTTGTAATCTAAAACTTCGTTTTCAATTTCTCTTCTTGATTGTTCTTTTACTGCTTCTAATATATATCTACAGGTTTTTCCACAGTATATTGGTATATCTTCATGTAAAAAAGAAATATAGTTTGCATGATCTGCATGTGCATGTGATAAAAACACTCCTTGTACATCTGGTTTTTCTGGCTTTATTCCTTGATGTTTTAACAAATCTTCTCTATATATACCTTTGATGTCAGGTATTAAATTTAATTCTAAAAAATCTCCTATTCCATTTGCAGACCTTGGGTTTAAAAACTCCTCAAAATATTTTCCTTTTCTTCCAAAACTCATTCCAAAATCTAAAAATATTTTAGTATCATTGTCTTCTAGAAGTATCTTGTTTCCTCCAATTTCTCCTATACCACCATAAAATGTTAGATTTACCAGCTTAATCACCGTATTATTTTTTTAAAGTAAACATAGGTAAATAAACTTTTTTGCATAAAAAGAAAGATTTTTTCTGAAATTTGGTATAATTTCTATAATTTTTTATTTGTTTCTTTCACGAGCAAGATCCCGTGCACGTTGTCCAACAACAAAAAGCTTTGCAATAAAAGTAATCTCTCTTGCTTCTTCCTTATTTGATACTTGCCCAACGATTAACATAATTATCAATATATGTGTTTAATTTACTGCTTTTAAACTGTTGTTGTACAAACATTATCCATTTTCAAATCTTTTTTTTAAAATTTTGAAAATTCTATCGAAACTAATAAATAGATTATTTTTATAAACAATTTGCAAGGTGTCAGTTTTATGACCGATATAAATATTGATGGCATGCTTGCAAATTACGACAAAAAAGATATTACTATATGTACAGTTTGTTCTCATTCTAGTCTTCAGATTTTTAATGGTGCTAGAAAAGAAGGGTTTAAAACACTAGGTATTTGTGTAGGTGAAAAAAGACGTAAATTTTATGATGCTTTTCCTTTAGGAAAACCAGATGATTTTTTAATTGTTGATAATTACAAAGATATTTTAAATCGCACAGAAGAACTAATGGAAAAAAATGTTGTTGTAATCCCTCACGGAAGTTTTGTTGAATATTTGGGTGCAAAAAATTTTTTAAAATTAAACCTGCCAACTTTTGGCAATAGAAATGTCTTGATGTGGGAGTCTGATCGAAATAAGGAAAGGAAGTGGCTAGAAGGTGCAGGTCTTACTATGCCTAAGGAAATTAAAAACCCAAAAGATATAGATAGGCCTGTAATAGTAAAATATCATGGTGCAAAAGGTGGTAAAGATTTTTTTATAGCAAAGACCTATGAAGAATTTAAAAAACAAGTTGATAAAAAACAATCTTATGTAATTCAGGAATTTGTGCTGGGGACTCGCTATTATTTACATTATTTTTATTCGCCGATAAACAATGATGCATATAAACTCAGCAAAGGAAGTTTGCAGCTACTTAGTATGGATCGTCGTGATGAAACAACAATAGATGAAGTACAGAGACTTGGTAGTATTGCTGAATTAGAAGAAATAGGCATTCATCCAACTTTTGTTGTTACAGGAAATATACCTATTGTAATGCGTGAAAGTCTTCTTCCAAAGGTTTTTGATATGGGTGAATCTGTTGTAGAAAAATCACTGGATTTATTTGGCGGTATCATCGGAAGCTTTTGTTTGGAAACTGTTGTAACAGAAAATCTCGAATTCAAGGTTTTTGAAATATCTGCTAGAATTGTTGCAGGTACAAACCCATATGTTGCAGGATCTCCTTATTCAGAACTTATCCAACCAGATCTTTCTACAGGTAGACGTATCGCCCAAGAGATTAAGTTTGCTAGTAAAAAAGGCAAATTAAAAGAAATTTTAAGCTAACTTTCGTAATAAAGTTTAATAATATTTATTTAATTCTTTAATGTGAGATGGGATGTTGGATGTACGCTAAAGTTTCCTATACTGTATTGTTTATTTATATCTTTATTTCCTATTTTGCCTGTAATAAGATTATTAGATGTGGGAGACTCAAATGAAATTTAAACTTAGTATTTCGGTTAAATTTGCTTTATTATCCGCTTCTCTTTTAATTTTACTTGTATTTGCCCTAACTTATGTAAACATCCGTGATCAAGAAGAGTATTTTAATAACGTTAAGCTAGTAGAGCAGATGGAGATATACCCTCAGACGCTTGATTTAAAATTTGGTAATATAAGTTTTTTACATAATCCAAATAAAACAAAGGAGGCTGTTGACAGTTTTATGGAAATAAATGAAAACAAGGTGTTAAGTTTGAACATTATCTTGCCTGATACTGAAGGCAACCTCCGGATATTTGAATCAAGTAATGATGATTTGATAGGATCAATTCCAGAATATAGAGATGATAGTCTTAAATGTCTTGAAGATCCTGATTCGGAAGAGCCTTATTTTAGAAGGATAGAGGAAACTTATAACTATATTCTTGTTGTTCCAATTCCTTCTGATCAAGAGACTGGAGGTTATATCGGAACATATGAACTTATAATTTCAATGAAAAGTGATTTTCAAGGACAAAATGCTAGATTAAGTAACATTATGAACATGTCAATATTTTTCTTAATTGCCATTATAATTGCTCTTGCTGTGATAACATATATCATGATTCAAAAACCTACCTCTACATTAAAGGATGCTGCTAGTTTACTTGGTAAAGGCAATCTAGATACTCGTGTTGACATCAAATCAAGAGATGAGTTAGGAGAATTAGCTACTACTTTTAATAAAATGGCGGGTGATTTGAAAGAAAGCAGAGGTAAAATTGAAGATTATAACAGAGTTCTTGAAAAAATTTTAGAACAAAAAGATGAATTTATTGGACAATTAGGACACGACCTTAAAAATCCATTACAACCCCTTGTAGGGCTTTTGCCTATTCTCATCAAACAAGAAGAAGATCCAAAGAAAAAAGAAACTCTAAAAGTAATGAACCAAAATGTTGAATATATGCGCGATCTTATTTTTGAGACCTTAAAGCTTGCCAAATTAAGATCAGATAATGTAAATTTTAATTTTGAAAAATTAAGGTTAAAAGACCAAGCGGTAAGCGCTATTGAGTCTCAGAAATTAACATTAGAAGAAAATAAAATCCAAATTGAAAATAACATACCTGAAGATGTTTTTGTTAAAGCAGATAGATTAAGATTGTCTGAAGTATTTAAAAATATAATAGATAATGCAATAAAATATATGCCGGGTGAGGGTGGAAAGATAACATTTAATGTGGAAAGAGAGAACGGTACGGTAAAAATAGGTATAAGCGATATTGGCATTGGAATGACATCAGATGAATTAGACCATATTTTTGATGATTTTTATAAGGCAGACGAACAAACGAGCGATTATTATTCTACAGGCCTTGGGCTTCCTGTATGTAAAAGAATTATTGAAAAACACGGTGGACAAATATGGGCTAAAAGTTCAGGCCCTGGGAAAGGTAGCACATTCTATTTTACTTTAGAAGAATATAAAGAGGGATTAAATGAAACAGAATCTTAAAAAATCTATACTGAATTTAATTTTACTTGCTGCAATTGCTCTTTTTATTGTATCTCTTTTCTCTCCAATTGTATGTTTTGATCAATCAGATGTTTTAGAAGAAAGCGGTTATGAAGACTATCAGTGGTATTGGATGCGAGAAAACTCTATTGTGTTATCGAAATTAACCGTCTATGATTTTAGGGATACAATGAGCGAAGAAGGCCATGCATTCTATAGATATTTGCTTCTAACTAATTTTGTTTTATATGAAATAGGAGAATCTGAAGCAGAAACTATAACGGAATATGATCGTGAGGAACCAGCTTTTATATCAACAACAATGGCAGATTTTTTTGCTATAATATGCTTTCCCATAGCATTTATTTTAATCATTTACCTACTTTACAATGGTTTTAAATATTTCTTTATTAGAAAAAACAATTTTTTTATGTATTTAGGATTATTGTTGGTTGTAGGCTATATAATCTTCTTTTTTGGTCAATATTATTTTTTTGACTTTGTGGACACTGAAGATCTTGGTTACACTAACGTTTTAAATTTTGGCTACGGTTTTTATACTAGTATTGCTTGTATTGTTTTGTTTTTTATCATTCATTTTATACAAAGATATTTTTTAGATTTTTCAAAAGAAAATGTTATTAAAGAAATAAAATAATTATTTTTCTATAGTTTCATTTAATTTCTTTTTTTCTTCATTTCCATAAAACCAGAAAAATAAGGTTATTGCTATTGCAACTATTGTAAATAATATCACGCTTTGTATAGATCCTATTTTAAATCCAAGATTTTCTCCAAAACTAGACAAAAAATCTGCTTGAATAAAAAATAATGTACTAAAATAAGATAATAAAATAAATAAAGATAGAACTAAGATATATTTGTTAAAAACTCTATTAAATCCATTTAAAAGAATACTATTGCTATAAGTTTTATTGTTTGTAATTCTTTTTATCATAGAATCAAAGTTTAATATTTTTAAACCAAGTTCAACTGATACTAAAAATAATATAAAAAATAAAATCATTTCATGAAAATTGGTTGTACCAAATCTTACAGTAGGGTATATTACACCCTCTACAACAATTAAAAATACATAGAACAATAAAAGATTAATTCCAGAAAAGATAAAAATTTTCCCTTCTTTTTTTAATATTGAAAAAATACTAATCACCGGAATCATAAGAAAAAATACAGGCATTCCAAAGACGGTAAATACAAAAATTATTGCTTTTTCCAGGTTGTTTTCCATAAAAATGAATGTCACATAGATAGATATCAATAGTGTTACAACTATAATTTCAATTGAAAGTGTCATATAGTCTTTTAACTTATATCCTGAGGGTAGTTTTTTTGATAAAGAAACTCTGTATATTAGAGCCCCTATGCAAACACCTACTATAGTAAAAATAATTGATAAATACAATGATGAAAAATTCAAATATGATACATTTGGAAACAATATAATGTACTTATTAAGGCACACTATGCATAAGTATACAAGAATACATGCAAAGATTATATGCAGGGCAATCATCTTAATACCTAATTTTTTTAGTGTGCCATCTGGTATTTTTTCACCTCCTCAAGCATTACTTCCAACGGAAGTGAAGGATTCCAATCTATAACCATTGTTCCAGTGTTTCTTAATCTAGAAATATCATTCTTCCTTTCAAAATCAAGTATTTTATAGGAGATATCATCAATTTCATCATTTTCTTTTAAAGAATATTCTATATCAATTGATGATGGAGATAAAACTAATGTATTAAATCCCATTCTACTTAGTTTTTCTATACCTTCAGGAATTGATTCATCGTTTTGTAGAGAACTTATAAAGATTATAAAAGACTTCTTTGGTAACATATGGATAGATGCCTGATTTATCATACTGTTAAAGTTGTATTCTCCATAAGCCTGTATTTGAACAAGCTCTTCTAGTATTTTATATAATTGTTTGCTACCCGACTCGGGGTAAACCCAGTTTATTTTTCCTTCCTTTTTACCATACGCAATAAGACCTACTCTGTCTCTTCTTTTAAGAAAAAAGGAAGCAAGAGAACCACCAGCTTTGATACTATATTCTAGTGGATTATATTTTGGAGTTCCCATGCTTTCTATATCTCTTGAATCTATTATTATTATAACATCGGTTGTGCTTTCTAAAATGAATTCGTTTACCATTAAATTGTTAAATTTTGCAAGCGCCTTCCAGTTAATATGTTTAACATTATCACCAGGTACATATTTTCTTAGTCCATAAAATTCCATACCAATACCTGCTTGTCTTGCATATACAGCACCAGGAAACAAATTTGCACGTGTTTTTAATGGAGCATTTCTCAATTCTTCCAAGTGAGGTAGTACCATAAGATATGTCGAACTTTCCATTATTTTTTCTTTATAAAACAAATCAAAAAAATCTCTTATTCTGAGTTTAAGGGGACCTAATGGAAAGTGCCCTCTAACTTTACATAACAAAGTATAATTCAATGTTATTTTTTCATTTTTGTTTAATGATAAAGCAGTATAGTTACTTCCTTTTATGATTTCTACTTTATCTGGTAGATCGTCATATATCTCAAGAAAATTTATACTTTTACCTTTATTTTTTATTTCTAAGACAACGTCTACTTCATCATTTTCAAAAGCCCTTTCTTTTGAAACATGACGATTTATATCTATTTGAACGTCTTCATCTTGAAACGAAATTACACTTAAAATTATTAATATTACTAGCGGTATCATAAAAACAATAAACATCCAAGTTACAAAGAATAAGCCTAAAAATAAAAGGAAAAAACATCCACCTATTATACTTACAATTTTTAAAGTTTGCATTTTTACCTTGTAATAGGAACAGGTATATTTCCTACCATCTCCCTAATTATTTGCTCTGGTTTCGCTCCTCTTACTCTTATCTCTGGTTTTAATACCAAACGATGAGCAATTGCTGGAATAACCACTTGCTTAACATCATCAGGTATTACATAGTCTCGTCCATATAATGCAGCATGAGCTTTAGAAAGTTTGAATAGAGCAATAGACCCACGTGGACTTACGCCAACTTCCACGTTAGGATCTTCTCTGGTGAGATGTACAATATTTACAATATAATCCTGTATGTTATCATCCATAAAAACATCTTTAATCGATTCTTGCATTTCTATAATCTCACTAGGGTGTATAACCTTAGAAATTTCAGCATCGTGTAAATTAACGTTTTTCATTCGTTTAAGCATTTCTTTTTCATGTTCCTTTTTAGGATATCCAACACTTAATTTCATAAGAAAACGATCTATTTGGGCTTCAGGTAGCGGATAAGTCCCTTCAGATTCTATAGGGTTTTGAGTAGCTAGAACTAAAAAAGGTCTATCTAGCTTATATGTCTCTCCCTCTAATGTTGTTTGTCGCTCTTGCATGACCTCCAACAATGCCGCTTGAGTTTTAGGTGGGGCTCTATTTATTTCATCTGCAAGTAAAATATTTGTAAAAACAGGTCCTTTTATAAGTTTAAAATCACCTGATTTTTGGTTATATACATAGGTTCCTGTGATGTCTGCTGGTAGAAGGTCAGGTGTAAATTGCACTCTGCTAAATTTACATCCAATAGCTTTTGAAAATGTTTTGGCAGTTAATGTTTTTGCAAGACCTGGATGATCTTCAAAAAGAATATGACCATCGGTTAAAATACCAAGAATTACATATTTTAGCATATTTTCTTTTCCAATGACAACTTTACTTACTTCCTCTATCAGCTTACTACAAATTGAAGATATTTCTGAAAATGAAAAGGTCATTTTCCCCAAGCCTCCATTTTATCTAATATTATCTTTATCTCTTTTAGATATTTCTGTTTATTTATCCTTTTTATTTTATCTGTTTTTTCTTCTTTTTCTATTTTTTCAATCCAATTTATAATGTCCCCATCTTTTATTATTTCATATAACTGATGGGAATTATTTTTTCTCATATCAATTAATCTATCATATGGCACGTCCTTTAAATTTTCAATTTTTTTAAAAAACATCATCATCAATGTCTCATCTATTGATGAGCAAAATTGACTAAGTTTTTTTTCAGATTTTATACTATCTGAAAGATCCCTTAAAATACCTGTGTAAGAATCTTCAGTAAGTGAGCTGTGAGTCCAATTCTTTGGTTTTTTAGAATATTTAAATAACAAAATAGTGGCTATTAAAATAAAAATTATGAATGCCACAATTAGAAACATCCATATTAAAACAGGATTTGATATATCCATTATTATTGTTGGGATTTGAGATAAATATATCATTATGTACCTTCTATTTTATTCTTCTACTTCAGATGTACGTATATTATCTGTTAGATTTGTTAATATCTCATCTAAACATTCAATTGTTTTATCTCTTTCTTGAACATCGATCTGATAGTCGCTATAACATGCTTTTTCAAAGATTTTAGTAAGAGATATCAAACATTCATCAGAAACATTTAATCCTTTTTTTATGTCAGATGCAAATTCTCTTGGTGTTTTATCTACATCTTTTTTCAAACCAGATTCATCTAACCATTTGCACATATCTGAGTAACATTCCAATATTGCCTTTCTAAAATCTTCTTCATTTCTAAGTTTGTCTATACTTTTTAATGCTACTTCTTTTAATGAAATGTTATCTCTTTTGATTTCTTGCTGTTTTTTAAATAAAGACAATATAACACCACCAATCCCTAACAATGTTACAATAATAATTATTATTAAAATGTTATTGTTTAGCAACCCTTCTTCTATAATTTCAAAACTAGTAGAATCCTGTGAAGAAAGATAATAGCCAAGCCCTGGAAAAATTGCGTTTATATAATGAACTCCATATGACAAATTATTAGTAAGTTTATAATTAAGCTCAAATCTGCCCCGGTCATCTGTATTAAAAAATGTGTCGTTTTCATCTAGAAATATTATTATACTTGCATTTTTGATAGGTTCGTTGTAGTTGTCAGTTAATGTGCCCGATATTAAAATTGTTTCATTTATTTCATACGTTTCTTTTTCTAAAGAGTCGAATAAAAGAAAAGTATCTGATTGAATAGTAACATATTCTTCAAAATTTGTCCCACCGTATAAATCGCTACCAATAAAAAATAATCTTATAACTACTTGTCCAAGAGGGGATTCTGCTGGTATTGTAATTTTTTCTTCAAGGGTTCCATTGGAATCAGTAGTCTTTGTTGATACTTCTTCTAAATCATAATAAATTTTTATTTCAGCGTTTTGTATGGGGATATCTAAACTTGAAAATAGAGTAGCCTGTATTGTTAGTATTTCTTCTCTTTTTATTGTTTGCTCGGAAAGAAAAACATCTAGATATGCGCCGAAATCCTTTACGCTTATTATTTTACTATCATTTGAGGAGTTCAGATATTCTTCTTCTTCAAAAAGTGCATCTACTTTGTAACTACCAAGTTCATCATAAGTATAATTTAAAATAAATTCTCCTTCCGTGTTTGTTAGAGTGCTTCCAATATATGATTCTTCCCAATAAATTTTAATCGTTTTATTGTTTAATGGCAAGTCTGTTGGATCTGTCAATAACCCTTTTATTTCAAAAGAATAATTCATTCCAACATAATCTAACATATCTAGTTCTAGTTTTGTATCTGAATATATGTTTACTATAGGATCAGACCATGATCCGGCATTTTCATCATCTCCAAGAAAATGAGCAACTATATGATTTGATCCAGGTTCAACATCATCAGAAACAATGCATGAAATGTTGTAGTAACCATTTATATCGACATTTCCACTTCCAGCAAAGCTACCGTTACTGTCTTTGGTTTTATTTATAAAAATTTCTATTGTAAGATTATAAAGATCAGTTTGATTTACTCCTATAACATATCCTTCAACATAAAAACTATCTTTTTTATCTATGTCTTCTGGAAAAATTGATGAAATATGTGTTTCTGTTTTGCTTAAATCATCTGCTCCTCCACCTCCTCCTCCACCATTGTTTGGATTTGGATTGGGGTTTATATTTGATGAATTACCTTCATCTGGAAGAGCAGGATCTGAATTATCTAATATTTCATTATAATCAAACCTTTCATCGTTATCCGAATCTATATCGCAAATATTTGATAAATTGTCATGATCTATATCCCCAATTGGTAATAGATTTGCTTTAATTAGTTCATAAGTCAGCGTAATACCAAATGTTTCATTCCAATAATCTGCCCAAAAATCATAAAATTCAGAACTTATGTTTTCTTCTGATCTTTCCATCCAATAACAAAATTCGTTGAAATCATCCATTCCATCGTTATCTGTATCTGGATCAAGTGAATCCGTCCCAATGAGCGCTTCTGTTTCATCGTTTAACTGATCTTCATCTCTATCTACATTTTTTAAATTGTATACTAAATTACTTGATGCCCAAAGAAATAATAAAAATATAAATAAAACAACTATTGTTTTTATTATCTTCTTATGAGCCACCCTATACCTCCAAATAATTACTCAAGGTATAAATACACTTTCTATACAAAAATTTGATTGTTGTTTAAAATCGATCGATCTTTTTTTATTATATGCATTCCAAAAATATTAAAACGATATAGATAATTCTGATATTTGATGGGATGAAGAATAAAGATAAAAAAACTATATTAAACATAATTTTACTTGCTGCAATTGCACTTACAGCTACATCACTCTTTACCCCCGTATATAGCTCTAATACTCTTGATTATCATGAAAGTTCGGGCTTAACCTATAAAGATGTCGGCTTTAAATGGAAAAATGAAATATCTTTTTTTTATTCCCACTGGATTTTTTCTGAAGGAAACATGACTGGAGATAAATATTTCATTATTAGCTTTTTTACGTATGAATCAGATGAATGGGTGCATATGAATATACAAAGTTCACACATCACATCTTATGGTTTAGATGGAGTTTCTCCCTCTTCTATTTCAACAATAATTTTATTTTCTTTTGTAGGTTCAATAGTATTTTTGTCTGCTTTTTTATATTTCAGCTATAAATTAATGAAGACCTTAGGGAGAAAAAAAACGAAGCACTCAATTTATTTAGGGTTTATTTCAATTTTAATAAATATTGGAATAATTATTAATTTCTATTTTTCGTTAAATTTCGTCGAATCAAAAATCGGTGGATTGGAATTTACTGATTATATTAAATTTGAATTTGGCTTTTTCTATCTAATTGTATCTTCTAT